>LWDU01032691.1_pt1 | contig 35169 bp, 54 predicted proteins | sample 727161 | NCBI WGS metagenome assembly LWDU01 (sample SAMN04566230, study PRJNA314399) | hydrothermal vent metagenome | isolation source: deep sea hydrothermal plume seawater | place: Mexico: Gulf of California, Guaymas Basin | collected 2004-07-11 | reverse complement strand
TTTCGCATTTTCTTTGAATCTGCTTTTAATTCACGCATTACATTTTGATCTACGGTAAATTTTTGAACAACTGTGATTAGAAGCGTTATTACAATTACTGCAAGAGTCATGAAAGTAATTGGTCCTAAACCGAAAGGTACTACCATTACTTATCTCCTCCCATCATCTTTCTCAATGCTGGGTGTAAGTCCATTGCGTGTTCCTTTGAGATATCTTCATAGAGTTTGTAAATAATCATAACTGCCAATAAGATTCCTGTTCCTCGGCTCAATGCTCCAAGTAAGTCTGCGAATGCTGCAAGTAATCCTACTAATGCTCCACCCATTACTGTAAGTCCCGGGATGTATCTGTTCAAGATGCTTTCAAGAACTCTTGGGTCTCGTCTAAATCCTGGAATTTGCATTCCTGAAGACAGTATTTGTTTTGCTTGAGCCTCTGCGCTCATGTTTGCAGTCTTTACCCAAAGTACGGAGAAGAATGCTGAACCTACGATTAATAGGAATGAATATACTATTGCTTGTAGAACCATTTCACTGGTCATGGTTTTGTTAATTAGAGATAATACTATGCTTGGTGAGTCTACCCACTTTACTAGTCCTGATGCTGCAACTCCGTTCTGAAAAGTTCCAAGTAATGGTCTTCCCCAACTTTCAAGAAGTCGTCCCCAAAGTTGTATGTTTGCCATAAGTGCTGCAATTAAAATAACAGGGATGTTGGAAGTATACATGAATTTAAGTGGCCATCTAATTCCGTGACCTCTGATACGTCCGAAAGATAATGGAATTTCAACCTTCATTGATTGACCATAAACAGACATTGCGAATACAGCAATTGTTGCTACGATTGCTACGATTGCAGCTACTGCCCCAGTTACATCTCCCGTTCCTAGCGCTTGAACTAAATAGGGTATTCGTCCAACTGGAACGTCTGGATTTAATGGTGAAGGAAATGGACTGAATGCTGCGATGAATATTTCTCGTGATACTCCGGCTGCGATGAATAGTGATACTCCTGAACCGAATCCCCATTTCTGAACTACGCCATCCATAAGTACGATCATGTAACCACCTACGATCAACTGTATAATTAACATGAGCTGCATGAAGCTATATGCTCCGGAAGCTAATCCTGCGACTGGTGCTAAACCTCCCATCATAACGTAAACTATTGCTTCAAATACTACGAATAGTAGAATGAACACTTTCTGCATAGATTGGAATGCTGCCCGACCTTCAGTTTTGGTTAGATCTATTTTTAGTATTCCTGAACCTGCGAGCAATTGTAATACAATACTTGCTGTAACAATTGGTCCGATACCCAAAGATATTAGGGAACCGAAACTTGCTCCAAGAATTGTAGATAATGATTTGAATTGGCTTAGTGCGTTTTGACCAAGTCCATATAGTGGAATATGTAGTAAAATATAGTAAAGAAGTAAAGTGACTCCTGTCCACTTTAGTTTTTGATTGAATCCTAATTTCTTAGATGGTCCCGCTACATCTGGGATGTATTTCGAAAGCTTCTGAATTAGACTCATGATTATGATTCCTTCCTGATTATTTACTCTCTTCAGCTGGAATTATTCCTTCAACTTTTCCACCTGCTGCTTCAATCTTTGCTTTTGCTTTTGCTGAAACTGCTGGAATTGTGACAGTAATTTTATCTGAAACTTCACCTTGTGATAGAAGTTTTGTATATTTGAGTTTTGTTAGGTTTACTGAATAACCAGTTTTTGATTTTTCTGCTTTTCCTTCAGCAACCCATTTTGTAATGTGATTTTGTAAATCTAATAAGTTTAATACTTGAGATCTTTGAACTCGCTTTAGAACTGTAATCATTCCTCGATTGTCATTTGCGATTTGACCAACTGGTCTCTTTCCTTGAGATAATGGAAGCGTCTTTCTTTGCTGTCCTCGCTTTCCCATTCCTGCTCGTCCTCGTCCTCCTCGATTTCCTGCGCCTCTGTGTTTCTTACCTGCGCCCCAACCATGGGTTCTGGATCCACGCTTCTTTCGAGATTTTTTGTCTGCCATTTTATATCATCTTTTGGATAAGTTTATCCATTTCCTTGCCTCGGTATCCAAGTACTCCGCCTGCTGCGTACGAATGTTTAATTCCACCACGTTCGAATCCTCCAATTGGAGGGTGTAGCTTGAAGTATCTCTTCAAACCTGGAATGTCTTTCATGGAAACTTTTCCTTCAACTAAAGATTTTGATAGTGAATTGAAATCAGTTTTTGCTTCTTTCTTTAAGTATTCTGCAGTAAGTAATTTGTTTCCTGGAAGTCTTCCTCTCTTCTCAAGAAGTTCTTTTACCATTTCAGAATCAACTTCTCCGAATGTGCAATAGTCTTTGACTTTGTTAATCATTCCAATGTTTGATGGAGTGTTCTTGATTAAAACTACTCTATTCTTTCGGTGAAGTTTCATCAAATCCATTGCTTTCTTTATTGGTTCTCTGATTCCGACTTCGCCTCGAATTCTTAACACTGCGATCATACTTCCGCTCATTGATTTCATTTGTTTATTGATCCGTATCTTACAACGGCTTTTTGTTGATCTTTAAGTCTAACTGTTGCTGTTTGTTTCAATGCTTTGATTGTTGCATTAATTAGATTGATTTTTTGTCTTGTTTGACCTTTGGATTTTGACCAAACATTTTCAATTCCTGCCAATCGGAATAGTTTCTTTAGTTCATTTTCAATAACTAATCCTGTTCCTGGAGGTGCAGGCATAAATGTTACTCTAACAGATCCGCTTCTTCCACAAATTTCAAAGGGAATTGAGTTTGGTTCAGGAGCTTCACTTTCCCATGATCCGTTTCCTCTTCCAATTTGCATGATGTTTAGTTTAGCGTTTCTCAAAGCTTTATCTTTTGCTGGAACTGTTTCTTTTGATCTTCCAATACCTACTCCGACATAACCATCTCTGTTTCCAACTACAGCAAGTGCGTTGAAAGAAATTCGATTTCCGTCTTTGGTCTTCTTTTGAGTTTGTTTGAATATTCGTCTTTGTCCACCACCAAACTTACCTTTTGCTTGTCCGACATTGATGAATTCTGTTTCAAGATTTGGAATTAATGCGTCAACGATTTCTGATTCAAGTATTCTTCGTCCGGAGTTTAGAGCTTCCTCTATTGTTGTTATTTCTCCTGCCTTGACTCTTCGTCCTAATTCAGTCTTAGGTTTCCAGTCCTCAAGCATTTTGACTCGTGGATCTATTACTTCTCCATCTGGTCCAATTCTTGGTCGTGGAACGAACCTACCTCTCTTTCGTTTAGGGTTTGGATTTCGTTTTCGTTGTGCCATTTTTAGATGCTCTCCTTAAGCTTTTTTAAATCTGCTGAAAGCTTTTCGTTAATATGTGCGCCGTTGATTCTTTCTTCACTTGGCAAAGATGCTTCAGATGCTGCGATCTTTAATCCACCGTCAATTGCTCCCTTTAATATTCCATAAAGTTTACAACCTTTTGTTGGAGTATATGAACCCATGTCCAAAATTGCTTCTGCAACTTTTGCTTTCTTAGCTGCGCCTGCAATTGCGATTCCAGTCAAGTATGCTGCTGGAAGGTTTGAACAAGAATGTTTCCATCCTTTTGCTTTAAGTGCACGTGAATTGAATTGTGCAACTGTTTTGTCTCCACCTTCAATGTAATTTACAATCTGTGCTGTCAAATATTTGTTTGATCGTCTTACAACTAATTTTGGTAGCTCTGATTTTGCTAAAGCCAAACGTTTCTTGTAGTTTGTCTTACCAATTCTTCTTCTTCTGAATCTTACATTGTATCTCTTTCGTGTTGCCATTTATTTCTTTGCTCCTTTTGTTGGTTTCTTTACTTCCTTCAACATTTTACCTTGTTCAATTACTTGAAGTAAGTGTCGTTTGTTACGGAAGAAACCTCCTTTTGCTCTTCGATATAATAATTTCCAATCACCTGTTGAAATTCTTCCTGATTCTTTGAATGATTTGATTATTTTTCTTTGAAGTCGGATTCTGTTTATCCACTCTTTCTTTGGTGGACTTCTTGCAGTTGCTCTTCCAACTTTTGAACCTGCTCCTTTTTGTCTTCCTTTCTTCTTTGCTGCTGCTCTTGCTCTTGCTCGAGCTTTAGAGTTTCTAACTAGAGGCATGACTTTGATTACATCTTGATCAATTAAGTCTCTAATGTCTGCCTTTGTGATTGCTTCTTTGACTTGTTCTGCATTTGCTGGATCAATTCTTATTCTTCCAGTTCCAACTTTAGCTACTTTTGATGCTAATGTTTTTTGCATATCTAGTTTCATTTAATTGTCTCCTTTTTTGGTTTTGATTGTTTTGGTTTTGGTGCTTGCTTAGGCTTTACTTTAGGTTTTTCTTTTGTTTCGGATTTTTCTTCTTCCTTTGATTCGGACTTCTTTTCTTCTTTCTTTTTGTTTTTCTTTTCTTTAGCTTCTTCAGCCTTCTTCGCTTTTGTAGTCTTCTTTGTTTTTACTTCTGACCGCTTTTTCTTTCTTGATACAAGACCGCTTTCAATTTCCTTGATTTTATCTTCAATCATTGGGAAGTTTGAAAGGTTTAATTTCAGCTTCTTTGCTTCTTGAAGAATTACAAGTCTCTTTCGGTTTCCAAGAGTTCTTGGAATTAATGCAATTTGATCTTTAGTGATGCTTTTTAGTTCTTCTGGAGTTGTGATTGCTACTTCAATTAATCCGCTTCTTAATCTTCCACGTAATAGTTTTGGAGTTCTGTATCCAACCTTTACAATTACATCGTAGCCTTTTCTTTGTCTTCGCATCTTTGAGTGAGTTCCTTTTGGTTTTCTCCAACCAGTTCTACTTAATCTTGCTTTAACATGAGATTCCTGTCTACGGAATTTAGGCATTTTCTTCTTCATTGCAATTTTTTGTGTGATTAATTCTTTCATAGTACGTTACCTGCCTTTTCAGTTATGAATATTCCATCTTGGAAAACTCTTCGATCCCGTTTTGTGACTCGAGTAAGTTGTTCCATTCTTGTTGCAGTCATACCAACAAGTTCAATGTCTCTTGAGGAGAGTTCTATAATATCTCCGTTGATTTTTACATCTACGCCTTGTGGGATTTCTGCTTTTCGAATCTTTTTTCCTCCAAGGAAGTTTTTCAATTCAAAACTGTTTCCTTCTAACTTTGAAGTCATTGGGAAGTGAACTGAAGTGATTTTTAGTTTGTATACAAACGGTTCTTCCAAACCTTTTTGCATATTCTTTAGGTGTGCTGCGAAAGTTCCTACAACTGCCCGCACTTTTGAGTTTGAGGTGTTTCCTGAAACTATGATTTCCTTTCCTTCTTGTTTGAATGTGAGTAATGCTACTTGATATTCTCTTGTTAATGTTGCTTCTCCCTTTGATAGTGTGATTCTTTTATTGTCAATGTTTACGTTAATACCTTCATTTAGTGGAACTCTAGATTCTGGTTTTATCTTTTCACCGAAAGGCATTGGAACAACCCTTTTACCCTTACGGTACTTTAGTACGGGTTTGAATTTTCCTTGATGTCTAAAGTGTGTTCCTTGGACTCGAGTTCTTCTTGTTGTTGACATTTTAGTGAACGTATGCGATCAACACGCCTCCTTTATTTGCTTCCTTTGATTTGATGTGTGTGATTATTCCGTCTGTTGTTGAAATGAACATTCTTCCAAAGTCTTTTGCTGGAAGGTATCTCTTTTCGAACTTTTCATATGTGTCCATCTTAACTGAAAATCGAGGCTTGATTGCTCCGACTTTGTTGATTTTTCCATTTAATTGGACTGTTGTAACAGTTCCTCGAGTTGTATTTTCTGATTTGAAGTCTGCAATGTATCCTTCTTCTTTTAGTAAAGTCATAATTCGAGTTACTACTTTTGAAGATGGGTAAAGTGTTACCTCAGTTTTTCCTCGCAGTGCTGCGTTATTAATTTTTGACAATGCCTGTGCAAGTATATCGTTCATCATTTTATCTGTATTTTGTGAAGCCTAGGTCTTGAGCTACTTCTCTGAAACATCTTCTACAGATGTTCAAACCATATCGGCCAATTTTTCCTCCTTTTCTTCCACCACATCGAGTACATCGAGATAGATTTTTACCATAAGCTCTCTTTTTGATAGAGTTATTTCTAAGGACTTTTCTCTTTCGTGTCTTTGAGAAAGACATCTTCTTTATCCCTGGTAATTTCATTCTACTATTGCTCCCAATTTTTCTTTTGCAAAGTTAATTGCATCTTCTTTTGTGATTCGATGTGATTTTGATATTTTTGCAGGCGATAGTTTTCGCTTCTTTACTCTGAAACCTGGTCGCTTCAAAGTTACTGAAACATTTAATCCAATGATTCCAATTTTTGGATCGTATTTTACTTCCGGAATGTTGATGTATTCTGAAATACCAAAACTGAATCCATTTTCATTGAACTTCTTTGCTGGAACTTCCATACTTGCTGCTTTTAATAATCTCTTAAGCAGTTCTTCAGTTCCGTTTCTGATTGTGACTCTTGATCCAATTGCTAAACCTGGTCTAAGTTTCCATGCTGCAATTCTCTGTTTTGCTAGTGCTTGAATGGCTTTCATTCCTGAAATGCTTGAAAGTAGAGTGACTCCTTTTTCTACTTGTTTTGGATCTGGACCTGAACCAATGTTTAAAGTAATCTTTTCGATTCTTATTTCTTGCATTGGATTCTTATTTTGAGTTTTTGTTGCTGTTTTCGCCATTTTAGTTTACTGTGATTGATGCTTTCTTTGCTCCAACAGTAATTAAGTTGTTCAAAGAGCTTTCAATAGTCTCCTTTCCTAATTCTAGGACTGCGATCTTTTGTCTTCGAAGTACTCCTGTTTCTTTCAAAGATTTGAATGTTGCTGAATGTCCTGCTCTCTTACCTCGAACGAAATAAACTTGTGCTCCGTTGCTGAATCTGAAGTTTTCTGTGATTTTATTCTTCTTCAGATCGAACAATACTGATTCTCCAACTTTAATTTTTGTCTTTGAGTCAGTCAAAACATTCCATCCGTTTGACAGATTGATTTGAAGTTTTCCGCCCTTGATAGATGTCTTTTCATTTACTTGAAGTAATAGCATATTAGCTTCTTTATCTGAAATTTCAGATGCTTGAAGTTTTCCAAGAGTTGTTAGAACAACTCGGTAATGTTTCTTGACTGTTGGGAACGAGATTACATCAAATAATCCAACTGGGAATCTTGTTTCTCTGTAAAGTTTTCCGTTAACCAAGATTTGTTTTGTATTGATTAAGTATTTCAATTCTCTTTGATTTTCAATCATACCAACTACGTCTCTAAGTAGTACAACTAGCGGGATTCCTTCTGCCTTTGTTCTTGGACCGGGCATTGGTTTTGCAATCCATTTAGTTGCTTTACGTGCAACTTGCCATGATCTTGGTGATGCTAATCTGGAAATGTGTCTTTGTTTGCTCATTTTCTAGCTAATGCCCCCTTTCTTTTTTTATCTGAAAGTACTGGTGTGATTATTACAACATTTGATGGGTGAATTGGATATGCTGAAGTTTGACCGTTTGCTTTTACTTGATGTGCTCCATCTACGTAAATTCTTGTTTTCTTCGTATTGATTTTGGTTATTTTTCCCATTTTTCCTTTGAATTGTCCTCTTAGGATTTTTACTGTGTCTCCCGTTCTTACTACCAGGCTTCGCTTGTTGTGTTCCTTTCTAAGTGTTTTGCTTAGCGGTGAAGCCAGTAATTTTCTTTTGATGTGTGCTGGTGCGTTGAATATGAATTTTCTTTGCTTTCTAGCTTGAACGCTTGTTCCCCAACTTCTACTCCATCGATTTTTCATTATAGTAATATGCTTGCCAACTTGCCAACTTGTGACCATCGCAAGGCTACCTCCTTTGCTACTGGACCTTTAACGACTGTTCCTTTTGGTGTTCCCAGTCTAACGTCCTTGATTATAACTGCTGCATTATCTTCGAATGAAACTCTCATGCCGTCTGGTCTTGCATATTCTTTCTTTTGTCTTATGATTACTGCTTGTACAACTTTGTGTCTCATTTCAAGATCTCCAGTTACAACTGAACCAGTTACCAAATCTGCAACTCCGGCGCACCCCAGTTGTCTAGTTCTTGATTTGAAACCTTTTACACTTATTACTCTCAGTGAACGTGCTCCGGAATTATCTGCAATATTAATTACTGCTCCGTGTGGAATTCCTCGCACTGGATTTATTTTTATTGGTCTCATTTTTCTGCTCCCATGTTTTCGATAACTATAAATTTCTTAGTCTTGCTAAGTGGTCGGCATTCTGCAATTCTAACTGTGTCTCCAACTTGTGCGTTGATTTCAGATGGATTGTGTGCCTTGACTCGAGATCTTTCTGTTTGATATCTTTCGTATTTGTACAAATAGGATCTTCGTTCCCATTCAACATTTACTGTCTTTGTCATCTTTGTTGAGATAACTTTTCCAACAAAAGTTCTTCCTCGTGTTGGTGAAACTGTTCTCATTTGATTATTGGATACTTCTTTCTTTGGTGCTGCGTTCTTTACAGTCTTCTTTGGTTTTGTTGTTTTTGCCATTTTATTTCTTTATTCTCTCCCACGGACGTCCGACCAATTCAGTTCCTTGAACTTCGACTTTTGCTTCTTTCAATTTGAACTCGAAAGTTGCAAGTCGTTTAAGGATTTTTTTGTCGCCTTTTGTTGGGTTTCGTCGATAACTTTTCCTTGGATATTTTTTGATAGTGGGTTAAGTGCTTTTGAAACTCGTGTGTCGAGTCCAATTAACTCATGTCTCAATATGTTTTGTGGTGTTATCATCTTATGTCAATCCCTTCTTCTGGATATCCCATCTTGATTAAAGTTGCCTTTGCACGTGCACGTTGGTCTCCTTGAAGTTCGATTGATCGTCCTTTCAAAGTTCCACCGGTTGCAAGTTTAGACTTGAGATCTTTTGCCAAAGCTTTTACATTGACTGAAGAGTCGAAACCCTCGATGACAGTCATTGCTTTTCCAAACCTTCGCCGGTCCACTCTAATTCGAATGGATTGCTTTTCTTTGGATATGTTTTCAATGGTGCCAAGATCTTTAGGCAAACCTGTTAATGGGTCTATGTCACTCATTATTTGCTCGTTACCTCCTCTTTGTTTACTGTAAGGATTCTAGCGATTGTTCGCTTAATTTCCTTGATTTTTCCTGGATTCTCAGGAACTCGTCCTGATGCTTTTTGGGAATATAATTTTGCAAGTTCTCGTTTTAGATCTGACATACTTGCTTTTCGAGCTTTAATTTTCTTTTCTCTTATGTCGTTCACTCTAAGGATTACCATTATTTTTTAGTCTCCTTTGGTTTTGATTCTGATTTGGATTTTTCTTCAGCTTTCTTTGCAGGCTTCTTTGTTGCTGGTTTTTCTTCAGTTGAGGTTTCTTCTTTTACTTCTTCAACTGTTGGTTCCTCTGCTTTTTCAATTGCACTTTCTGGGTCGACAATTGTGATTTTATCTGGAAGCGGTGTGTCTGCATGCATTATTGTTACTGATACACCAACTGTTCCTTTCTTAAGAACTGCATCTTGTTGTGCTTTGTCAAGTAAGTTATCTGAAATGAATCCACACTTCTTCATGTATCCTTCATAGAATCTCCACTTTCTTGCACGTGCTCCAGGAATTGGACCGTCAATAACGATTTCTACTCCAAGTGCTCCAGAGTTCATGATTCTTCCAAGTTCTCGGTAACCTATTCCTTTGAATCGCGATGGTCCGAATCTTTCAAGTTCGGATGCAATCTTTGTTGCAACAACTGCTGCACTTGTATATGGATCTGGAATTTCTGAAGTTTCGATTTGTGGATTTTCAAGTTTGAATTTGTTCTTTAGTTTGTTTGTTAGTCCCTTAATTGTGGAACCTCCTCTTCCAATAATTATTCCTGGTCGAGTTGTGCTGATTACGATTCTTTCACCCAATGGAGTTTTTTCTACAGTAACGTTTCCAATTTCAGCTCCTTTGTTGAAATTTTCTCCGATAGTTTCCTTTATTCTAAGTTGCTTCATTCTCTCCTTGATGAATTCTCGTTCAATCATTTTTTAGTCTCCTTTGGTTTTGATTCTGATTTGGATTTTTCTTCAGCTTTCTTTGGTGTTGGGTTTTCCTTCTTTGGTTCAACCTTCTTTGGTTCAACCTTCTTTGGTTCAACCTTCTTTGCTGGTTTTTTCTTTTCAACCTTTGGTGCTGCTACAAGTTCAACATGAGTTGTTCTCTTAAGACCTTGAATTCTTCCGTATCGGTGTCTCTTTCCAGTCATGTGTGCAGCTGCATGTACTATGATTAATTCTCCAGTTAGTCCTTTGTTTTCTGCGTTTGCTTTCAAGGATTCTAGCATTGGAATTATGTATCTTGCTGCTTTTTCTGGGAATCGTCCTGATGCGAAATCTCCTTTTCTGTGTGGTGTGTCTTTGTTATACCGCTTGTATGGTACTGGAGTTTTCAGCTTTTGAACATCTTGTAGTAATGCGATTGCTTTGTCTATAGTTCTTCCTCTAATATGATTTGTAACTTCGTATGCAATTTTCTTGGATACTGGTAAGTTAGTTCCGATTACTTTAGCCATTGTTTTTCCATCGTATGTCTGCATACTAATTCCTCTTACCATTATTTCTTACCTTGGTGTTTGGAACTCTTTGTAGCTCCAACTCCAGTTCCCTTGTGAGATGCAATCTTTCGAGTTTGAACGAATTCTCCTAAATAGTAACCAATCATTTCTTCGTTAACCATTAATGGAACAAATTTTCGTCCGTTGTAAACTTCGATTGTTTTCCCAATCATGTTTGGAGTAATTATGATATCTCTTCTGTGAGTTCTTAGCTTTGGTTTTCCCTTTTCTAGCTTTTCCATGAACTTTGTTTGGTGTTCTGGAACTCCTCTTCGAATTGATCTTCGTTTTCGTGATTTTAGTAATTCACCAAATTGTTGAATGTCGAGCTGTTGAAGCTCTTCAATTGTCTTTCCTCTGAATTTGAATATTTTTTCTACCATTTTACTTCTTCTTTCCTGTTCGTCTTGCTGCGATGTGTCCTACTTTCTTACCTGGAGGTAAGTTTCGTGGGACTGTTGTGGAATATTTACCCATACCCATTTGCTTTGGTCGAGTTCCACCGTGTGGGTGGTCTACTGCGTTCATTGCTGCACCTCGAACTTTTGGATATTTTAATCCTCGTGCCTTCATTGCGTAGAACTTGTTTCCAGCTCTTACGAATGGTTTGTTCGTTCGTCCAGCACCTGCGATTGTTCCAACTGTTGCGAAACATCGTTCGTGAAGGACTAGTTTCTTTTTTGAAGGAAGTTTTACTGCAATTCCTTTTCCTTCTCTTCCAATTACTTGCGCTGAGGTTCCGGAAGTTCTTACGTATTTACCTCCGTCGCCTGGAACTCTTTCAAGGTTGAAAACCATCGTTCCTGCTGGCAAATCTTTGAGCATCATTATATTTCCGTTTTCAAGGATTGTATCTCCCATGGAAATGTTTTGTCCTACACGCACTCCAAATGGTGCAGGCATTAAAGCTAAATCTCCGTTTGTGTATTCAACAACCATTAGTGGGCTATTGTGCATTACGGACTTAGCTAGATCGATAATTCTCCCGTGAAGTATTTCTCCAGAATTTGACGGGTAGCTTAATCTTCCCAGAGACCGGTGGCTGGGTGTCTTGTGGATTGAACCTTTTCCTCTTCTCTGTTGTCTTAATCGCTTTCCCATTTTATATTAATCCTAGTTTGGATGTTACATCAACAGCCAATGTTGATGGATCGAGTCTTACGTAGGCCTTTTTAATTCCTTTCATATCGTTTAGAGTTCTTACGTTTGATACTTTTACTTTGTACTCTTTTTCGATTGCCCACTTGATTTGTGATTTAGTTGCTGCTTTTGCAACTGCGAATATTAATGTGTTTTCAGCTTCTATTGCTCGAACTGCTTTTTCTGTTGCCAGAGGATACTTCAAAATGTCAAAAACGTCGTTGCCTTTCATTTTAGTTGAATAAATTTTCCTCCTTTAATTTCTTGATTGCGTCTGAACTCCAGACAGTTGTTCTTCCAGTTTGTCCACCTGGTGCAAGTAATTCTGCGTTCAAATTGTTTACAATTACTACATCAATTCCTGCAAGATTTTCTGCTGCAATCATTGCTGGACATGCTTTGCTGAATATCATAAGTGGTCCGACTTTTGTCTTGTATTTTCTTCCTCTTCGGGTTCCGACTCCTGCTCGAACTTTCTTTAATTTTGCTCTGACTAATTCTTGGTCAAGCTTGTTTGAATTTAATGACTTTTCTACATCTTGTGTTTTCTTCAGTGCTTCAATTTTTGCGTCAATTATTACATATTTTGAAGCTGCAATTGCTGAACGGATTGCTTTTCTTCGTTCCTTCTTGTTGATTTTTAACAATGTATTCTTATCTGATGTTGGTGCGAATGCTTTTCTTCCACTAATTGCGTTTGCTACGTATGCTCCGACCCATCTGAATTGGCTTCCTCGAGTCCATAAGTGTTTTCTTCGAATTCTTGAAATTCCTTTACCGTATGTTGTTTTGAACTTCTTTCTTCGCTTTGGAGTTGTGTAACCTTGTCTTTTACCTGCCATTGGATCGTGTCCATAAGCTTGTTTTCGACTTATTTGTAATACTCGAACTGCCTTTCGAATAAGATCTTCTCGAAGTGGTTCAACAAATTGGATAGGTAATTCTATCTCGGAGGTTTTTCCACCGTTGACTCTTAATACTTCTGTCTTTTTCATTATCTTTGTTGTGCAATTGTAGAGATTTCTACATTGTCAAGTGCCGGGAAGACATTTGATCGTCTTCGCTTTGCGAATGTTAATCTTACAAGTCTCTTTTTTGGACCCGGAAGGCTTCCGGAAAGTAATGCATATTTGCCTTTTACTTCTCCATATTTTACAAATCCACCTTTTGGTGTTACTGGTGTTTCTTCAGCTGTGCCAATCTTCAAGATTTGTTTGCTGAATTCAGTTCGATTGTGGTATCCCATTTGTCCTGGGTGCGGAACTCTCCAAGTTTTAGCCATCCAGTTACCTAGTGTAGCTACTTTTCTTCGTCCGTCACTGTGAGATTTTCTGTGTAGAATAGATACTCCAAATCTCTTAACTGATCCTTGGAATCCTTTTCCAGTTGTTACTGCGTGTACATCTACTAATTGTGATTCTGGGAAAATGTCTTCGATTTGAACTTCAGTTCCTAGAATTGATTTTGCATATTCGAATTGTGCATTAACGTCTTTTCCGCCAATTGCTAATTCCATTATATCTGGTTTCTTTTTTGCTATTGCTGTTTCACTTGGATTTGTGTAAGCAAGAACTCTAACTTCAGAAGCCTTTGATAAAAGTTCAGCTAGCTTTTCTGGATTAGCTCTTTGCTTTGGTAAGTCTAATCTCTTTGCTAGTTTCAGATCAAGATTGTCTGCAAATGATTCTGCCATTACTTTCTTACCGTAATTGTCAGATGAATATAATCGGATGTTAAAAATGTTAATTGGAGGTGTTTCAAGAATTGTTACAGGGACTCGGATTTCCTCTCCATTTGTTGGAGATTTTGGTCGGTTGTCAACTAAATTTATGTGAGTCATACCCGCTTTATAGCCGGCAAACCCTAATAGCTTTACTTCGGAAATTCTATTCCAAACTCGAATCCTGGGAGTTTCTCTGTTGGCTTTCTTTCTATGCCAATACTGTAGGCTTCCTCTTCTTGGTCTTCGTCTGAATCCTGCTGAACTTCCCATTTTTTACCTATTCGATTGTAAGGTTGTGTTTTTAAACCTTATGTTGTGTGTTTTTGAGAGTTTGTTTTTTTAATAATCTTGCTTTCGCGACAGAATTCTAGATACAATGTAGGGGTAATATACTTTAGAATAATGTGTTTATATAAGTTTTGGTTTAGAAAATTGGGAAAATGTAAACTTCAACATATGCGGCAATTAGTATTATTATCATTCCGCCTGCTGCGAGAACCATTGCATCTTGTAATACATGCCTGAACTCTGCAGATTGAGTTTCATGATTCTCTATTGCTGCTGATAGGATTCCTCCTGCAATAGATGCTGCAAAAAATCCAAGGAATTCTAGGCTTGCGTGAGGTAAGAATTTCCACATGCTTGCTCCTTGTGATGCTAAAAACACTCCCAGTACTGACGCATTCCAAGTTAGTATCATTAATGCTCCTGCTCCGTAGATTAGGGATAGGATTAATGCAAGAATTACTATTTTTAGATTATTGAATAAAATTGCGTAGAAATGATTCTGGCTTGCAAAACTTCCTAAAACTGATGAAAATACTCCGAATTGGTTTCCAAATAGTGCGTTGTGCATTTGATCAGGTAGAATGAGTGCTCCAACGAAGTATGTTAGGAAGATTCCTGCGTAGAAAAAGAAGAAATATTCCAGTGCGTACTTGTTTCTTGAAAGCATTTGTCTTATGTTGTGCGATGTTTTTTCTGCTCTTTCTTCTTGAACCATTAACGTCCTGAAAAACGGTACTGCGGCTATAAGTATGAAGAATATTGACGCTAAAGATGCATCATCAGGGAATAAATTGTATCCAAGCGTTAGTCCGATAACGGAAATAAGTACTCCGAATAGTGTTGATTTGAAATAGCTACCTCGATAGTGATCTGGTGAGATTAACTTTTCTAGAACCATTTAATTTAATCCCTTTTGTGTTGTTTTACCCATTGGTTATTGATAAGTTTGATTTAATATAAAGATTTCCTAGAAAACGCTGAGAGAGGGATTCGAACCCCCAACTCCCGAAGGAACCGGCTCTCAAGGCCGGCGCAATACCGGATTATGCGATCTCAGCGTAGATTCCGATATTTTTGACCATTTAAAAGCCTTATCCCGGTCTAAATTAACTTCTTTAGTTTTCTGAAAATTCGTTTGTAGATTCGGTCCTTTTTGATATGTCCGTGACCCATCTTGTACCTTAGTAGTTTTTCGGCTATTCCTCGCTTTGGTCCTCGGCCTTTGGCTATGAATACCAATGCACAAAGTATGTATCTTATGGTTACCCAAAGCGATCCTTCTGTGTTTAATCGTCTTGTTGAAACGATTAGTTTCTTAGATTTTAGAACTCTGAATCTGAAACGCAATCTTCTTCCTCTAACCATAAATGTTGTATCTTCGGCTAAGAAAATGTCTGGATCAAATCCTCCAATTTTATTGAAAGACTTCTTACTGCAAATTATACAATGACCAAATGCTGCAGGAAAAGGGGTGAACTGAAGAAATGCCAAACTACGATTCATGAAAATGTGGAAACTCTTATTTTTCAGTTTTCGGTCGGAAGGACGTGACTTGACAGTTCCCATTGACAGTTTTCTTCTTTTCAATTCTGCCAGTGTTGTCTTAATGAACTCTTGGTCTGGATATACATCTGAATCGAAAAAATAAATGTATTTTCCGCTGGCTTTCTTGGCTCCAAGATTTCTTCCAACTGCAACGCCCTTTTTTGTTGTAGAAATAAAGATTAATTCTATTCCTTTCTTTTTGAATTTTGAAATCTTGGCTTCAACTTCTGATTTTGTTTTGTCTGTTGAATTTCCGTCGGAAACTATTACTTCAAAATCTTTGAAGGATTGGTTGTAAATATTATTGAGAACTTCTCCAATATATTTCTCTTCATTCTTTGTTGGTATGACTATTGATACTTCAACCACATAATACGTTCAAAAACAAAATATAAATACTTACTGAATAAAGTTTGAATATGAAACTTGGAGTATTGTTTTCTGGTGGAAAAGATAGTACTCTAGCTATGCATTTAGCTAAAGACCATCATGAAATTTCTTGTTTGTTGTCTATGAAGTCTGAAAATGATGAAAGTTATATGTTTCATACTCCAAATATTGGTATTACTGAATTACAAGCTGAAGCTCTTGATATTCCTTTACTGACTGGTTTTACTGCTGGTGAAAAAGAACTTGAACTATCTGATTTGAAAGATTTAATTGAAAATGCAATTGAATTATTTGGAATTAAGGGGATCGTTACTGGTGCGGTTGGATCAGTTTATCAGGCTTCGAGAGTTCAGAAGATTTGTGCTGAACTTGGACTTTGGTGTTTTAATCCTCTTTGGCAAGTTAATCAAATAGAATTGTTGGAAAAGTTAGTTAGAGAAAAATATGAAATTATAATTTCTTCAATCGCAGCTTACCCTCTTGATCAAAATTGGCTTGGTCGGAAACTTGATGCCAAAGCAATTTCTGAATTAAAAGTGTTACAAGATAAATATAAAATTCATCCTGCCGGTGAAGGTGGAGAATTTGAGAGTTTGGTTTTAGATGCTCCGATGTTCAAGCGCAAAATAAAGATTTCTGAATATGGAAAGGAATATTCAAATCATGCCGGAGTATTTATTGTGAAGGAGGCAGATCTAGAATGAAAGTTTTGATAGTTTCAACTTGTTCAGATAAATTAAGTGAGCTTGAATTTGTGAATCCTATTGTTAATTTGATTGGAAAGGAAGTTGATTATGAAGTTGTTAATATTTCTAATGCTGATAAAAAATCTGTTAAATTTGACAAAGTAATTATTTGTGGTACTTCTGTATCTGATAATGAATATCTTCAAAATAAGTTTGAATGGTTGAAAGATTTAAACAAACCAGTTCTAGGAATTTGTTCAGGGATTCAAATTATCGCTAAGGCTTTTGGCGGAGTAATTATTCCAAAGAAAGAAATTGGCATGGTTGAAGTTAAAGGTGAATTGTTTGGCCAGAAGAAATTCAAAGCTTATGCTCTACATACAAATGGAATTTCAAAATTATCTGAGTTTAAGATTTTGGCCAGAAGCAAGAAAAGCGTTCAGGCGATTAAACATAAATCGAAGGAAATTTACGGAGTTATGTTCCACCCTGAAGTTAGAAATGAATGGGTTATTTCTGAGTTCATAAAAATTTGAAGTCTTTAGTAATTTTATCTATTTTTATTGGAGTATCTGGACCAATTGCTAATGCCGTTTTTGATCCTGGAGGAATTTCAGTTCTTCCTGCATCCGTTACAAGATAAGTAATTAGTTTTTCTCGTTTTGCTGCGCGATGGACTTGAAGTAAGGTTTTCAAATCTGGACATTTTAATACAATCTTTTTCATTCCTCTCTTTCGCCATTCAGAGAATGTTTTTCTATTAACTGAAAGAAGTGATGCTTCGACTGCTGCATGTGCAACTTGGGCCGCTATTTTTCCGCGACTCATTCCAAGTTCCATGTTTACTATAATTACTTGCTTTAATTCGCCCATAATTTTTACTATATCTAGAGGTTTATATGTTTTGGGAAGATATTTATTTGAGTAAATGAAGAGTCTGTATGGCTAAACGTCGAAGAAAGTCTACAAAGCAAAAATCTAATTTGTCGATGTTAAATATTATTACTGAAAGGCAACCAATTTTTCTTTCTGCGGCGTTTTTTGGTTTTGCAATATCTTATTCAAGGTTCTATGTGGCGACGAGTATTTCAGAAGCACTTTATAATTTTGTTTTAGCCACCGTTATTTCTTATCTATTCTTAATCATTGTTTATCGAATATTTAGTAAATTTTTATTTTACAAGAATTCGGAGATGATTAGAAATCAGAATCCTACAAACTATTTTTTAATTATTGCTCTTGCGGTATTGACGAACGGTAGCGTATTATTTTTGGACTTAATGAATTTTGATTTGAAGTTTAAGCGAAGCTATAAACCTTTTTTGAAAGAGGGCTGGCGTTCTGGCGGAGGATATGAAACTACTTATCGTAGTGCTCTGTTGATTTTCTTGATTCTGATTTCTGCAATTGTTTCAGTGATTCATAACTACGCCGGGAATATTGTTACTTATTATCTTCTTAATCTTTTGATTTGGAATTTAATTTGGAGTGCCATTCCAGTTGGTCTTTTATTTAGCGCATTGTTCATTATTCCAAGCAGTCTTGATATTCCGGGCAGTGCTCAATTATTGAAAAATACTCGGAACTTTCTTCCGGAGACTGGTGGAACTAAAATGTTATTTGCAAATCGTAGAATGTGGATTTTCTTCGGAACGCTTTCACTACTTTGGGGACTTGGATTATTAATGAATTCTAATCTTCTTGGAGTATTTATGTTTTCATTGCTCATTGCGATTGTAATGTTGTTGCTGTTGTTGATACTCTGGGATTTCAGAGGAAAGAGTAAATCTAACTTCTTTGCTGGTAAAAAGAATGTTATTAAGTAAAAAGTTTCTTGTAGTTTGAATAGATTTTTTGTGTGACTTCTTTTTCAGTTTTTCCTAAAACTTCTGCAATCTTTGTAATTGATTGAGTTATATTTGATGCGTCATTTCGTTCACCTGCTTTTGGTGCTAAGAAAGGTGCATCTGTTTCTGTTAAGAGTTTGTTTAATCCTGCTCGCTTTACAAGTTTCTTGAATGTTTTGCTTCGTACAATCATTGTTGGAATTGAAAAATAAAATCCTGCTTCAATTGCTTCTTTTGTTGGTTCTGATTTTCCGCAGAAACAGTGCATGATAACTGGAACTTTTGCTTCCTTCATTATTTCTACAGTTTCTTCCTCTGCCTTTCTTGAGTGAACAATAATTGGTTTCTTGATTTTGTTTGCTAGTTTTATTATTTCTCTGAGAACTTCTTTTTGTCTGTCTTGTTTTTTCTTATCCTTGGTCCAATGATGATCTAATCCAACTTCACCGATTGCTACAATATTGTTTTTGTTGTCTTCAATTTGATCGAGAATATCTTTTAGTTCTTTGTCCGATAAACTTCCTGCTTCAGTTGGATAAATTCCTAAGGCAGCGTCGACAATCTTGTACTTGCTTGCAAGTTTTAGAACTTCTTTATTATCTTTTGGACTGAGCCCGTTTGTAATTACTTTCTTTACTCCGGCTTTTTCCATCCGCGACATAGTTTCGTCTATATCTTTATGGAAGTTCTTGTAAGTGTAATGTGCGTGTACGTCTACTAAGTTCATAGTGATTTCAAGGTCTTTTTTAGGGTATTAATGTCTTTGGTTTTGTTTATTATTTCTGCATGAGGTTTTAGGAAATAGGTTACATGACTCTTAATTGTTGAGAATTTTGTGTTGTATTTCTTATTGAGTTCAATATACTCGTTTGCTAATTTTAATTGGTTGGTTTCTTTGTATTTTCCAGTTCTTATGAAGTCGTTACATTGTTTGAAAATTGCTGGGTTTTTAGCAGCAGCTCTTCCTAGCATTACATAATCACAGTCAGTTGTACTGATTAATTGTAATGCATCTTCTGGAGAATTGATATCTCCATTCCCGATTACTGGAATATCAAGTTTGCTTTTCAATTTTTTAATGTGATCCCAGTTTGCTCCACCGCCTCTTTTTGTTACTGCAGTTCTTGGATGAAGCGTTACTGCCGCACAACCAACATCTTGAGCAATCCTTCCTATCTTTAGATAGTTGATATTTTTGTCTGAATAACCTGAGCGAATTTTTGCAAAGACTGGTTTGTTCGTTGATGATACGATTTTGCTTAGGATTTTTTTAACTAGTGGTGGGTCTTCTAAAAGAATTGCTCCAACTTTTTGTCTTTGAGCTTTGCTGACTGGGCATCCTAAATTGTAATCGAACACATCAACTTTGTCTTCAATGAATTTTACTGCCTTCTCAATTTCATCAAGTTTTGTTCCTGCCAGCTGAATTCCTACTGCCTTTTCTCTTCTTCTGTCAATATTTACTTTGTCAATTCCTCTTGCTAATGCTGCGGCATAAGTCATCTCAGTGAACACTAAACCTGCACCGTATTTGTAACACATTATTCTAAATGCTGTATCTGAAACACCAACCATTGGTGCTGCAAAGAAACGTGATCTGAACTTCATTTTTCTAGAACGACTATTTGTCGAGTTAATCCTCCATGAACTTTTGGGATTAATCCTGGAATTTTTAGCTTGCTTGGAATTATTATTACAAGTCGTCCTTTCTTCTTTAGGACTTTGTGAGCTTCAATCATAAAGGTTCGGAAAAGATTTCTTAGGTTTTTATCTGAAGTAGTTGAAGATTGTCCATACGGAGGATCGCAAGTTATTGCTTCAACTGAATTTTTCTTTAAGTGTTCTGATAGTTTTGTTGCGTCTGCTTTGAAAATTTTCTTTGGTTTTATTTTGTAGTATTTTAGATTTGTTTTTGTTCTATCCAGCATTCTTGGATCATAATCTGAACCACTTACTTTTAATCCCAATACTCCTGCTTCAATTAATGTTGCTCCAATTCCGCAAAAAGGATCTAGAATTTCTTTCTTTGCTCCAGTCAGATTTACAAGCATCCTTGCCATTTTTGGTTTCATTCCTGTCGGATGGAATGCTGGACGCGCCATTGGTTCTCTGAGTTTGTATCGGCCTTGTTTGAATTCCCAAACTTTTACTCCATTTTTGTAAATCTTCTTGATTAGTGCCGAGCGATCTGCAATCTCTTTGAGTTTCTTTGGAGCTTGAGTTAAGTTACAAGTAGCAATCTTTCCTCTTCGAGTACACTTAGTTTTGAAAAGAGTTTCAACTTCAAATTTTGATAGATTTAGATTTTCTCCAGATAGTTTAAACGTGTAAATCATAGTAGAACTAGTCTGAGAGAGTTTTATCTCTTTCGTTTTCTTGCTGGAGCTACAGCTTTTCTTATTGTTTTGTCAAGAGCTTCAATTCTCCGTTCAAGTTTTACAATGTATTTTAGTCCCCAGATAATTCCAATTAGAAGACCGATTATTGCTGCGAAAAGAATGAATTCGTCTGGTGCAACTGCCATAAAGCAGTATATGTTCCATCATATAAATAAGTTTTGTCTAGTAAGTTTGGACTGAATCTGAATTATTGTCTTCTGGTCCCAGTTCATCTTCTAATTCTGCTTTAGCCATTGATGCTCGGTAGACTTTTGCAATTCCCGGAGTGACTACAAGCCAGTGTTCTCCAAATGCTGCGATATCCCCGTCATTTGCTTCAATTGTTTTCTTCAGCTTGTCAATTGCTCGCTTTAGTCCAATTGAATCTTTATCTTTCAATGGAAGCATATTGATTAATCCAATAGTGTATCCTTCTCTAATTGATGAAAGGATTTCTTTTACAGATTCGAAGTCGTTAAGTCTAAAGGTTCTTACTAGAATTTTTGGTGCGAGTTTCTTTTTTGCAGCTTGGCTTAGTTCGACATAATCTTCAGTTAAAATTACGTCACCAGGATTCTTTAGCATTCTTCCAAATCTATTCCTTAAATGTTTTATTGGCATACGGTTTTTTATTACTGTCCAATTATAAAGTTTTAGATGTTTTGATAAATAACCCGAAACTAAGGTTGGACTTCTTCCAACGCACTTGAAAGGTTCCAAATTTGAGTTCTTGAGAAGGATTGTAGATTTGGATCTTCAGATAAGTTTGAAATTTTATCCTTTGCTTCATCTAAAATTAGTCTGACGTCGCGAGAATTGTCTTGTAAACTTCCCTTGACCTCAATTAGAATGGTTTTGATGTTTTTTGGCATACCTTGCTCTTCGCAGATTTCATCAATAAGTTCAATTGCTTCAGTTAGATTTGTCATCTTGTAAACCTTCAGTTACTTCTTTTTGTAGTTCTAACGCCTTATTTTTTAACTTTTCTTCTTGTGCGCTAATGGTCTTCAAATGCTTGCTTATTTCCTTTTTTTGTGTTTCTAGATCTTTTGTTAGAGTTTTAGCATTTTTTTCCAAAATAACGTTTCCAGTCAGAGAATATACTTTTCCCTTAGCTTGTGATACTTCTTCAGCAGAAGTTGTTATTTCTGCGTTAGAAAGCTCTAATTGTTGTCTTTGTTGTGTAAAAATAGACAATCTTTGTTGTAAAACATTAAGCTCGTTTAGCTTTTCTTGAAGTGCTTCCGGTTTCATTTTTTAGCTTCCATACTCTCCAGACGATTGACATCAGTCCAGTAAGTGTTGAGTTAACTGCTCTGAAAGATGTTGCATCTTTCGCAGTTATGTTGATTGTGAGTTTGTCTTTTGAAGGTTTTAGTTTGTAACCTGCCCTTTGCGTTTCAAAGTTTTGCTCAGGTTCGAGCGCCGCTTTGTAGGCTTCGAGTAATTCTTTTTTACCTTTAATTTCTATTTTGGATTGAAACATTAGCGTGCTAAAGTAGGTTTTGCCTCTGCGCTCCGTTGTTTAGATAAAACTCTAGAACTACAGTAAGGGCAAATTACTCTGAACTTTACCTGTTCAGGTTTTACTTCTTGTGAACATTTTTGACATGTGTAAGCCATTATATTACCGCCTTCTGTTCTCCGGGAGTATAAGCTTTCCCCGTGAACTTAACTTCGCAGGATCGGCATTGCCAAATCCCTGTTGAAACTCGTCTAACATTTTTCTTCATACAGTATGGACATTTATGCTTTGCTCGTTGTGGAATTTCTGAAGTAAGTAATCTTTGCTTAATTCGTCTTCCGTAACGTGCTCCGAAACGACCTGCTGATGCTAGTTTCTTAAGTTTCATGGTTCTTTTGTGTATGTAGCCTTTAAAAGACTTTTCAATATGAACTGCGCCGACCGGGATTTGAACCCGGGTCACCGGCTTGGAAGGCCAGAATGATACCAGACTACACCATCGACGCGTGTCTTTCTTGATTTGTTTTGCTTTAAAAAGTTAACCTTTAAAACTTACGGAGGCTTGTTTTGTGTATGAAAGTACTAATTTGTGTAGCTCATCCTGACGATGAAGTTTTAGGTGCCGGTGGTGCTATTGCTTCATATGCTAAGAATGGTGATGAAGTAGCTTCAATTATTTTCACTTATGGTGAGAATTCAAGCTTAGTTAAACCTCGTTCTCAGCTTGCTCGTGAGCGGATTGCAGAGTCAACTCGTGCTTGTAAAATTCTTGGAGTTAAAAATCTTCATTTTTTAGGTTTGCCAGACACAACTCTTCGGAAGGAGCGAAGAACGGAAGAAACTAATAAAAAAGTTGGTGGGCTTTTGAAGAAATATAATCCTGATATTATTCTGACTCACTCCATTGATGATGGACATCCGGCACACACTAGTGTTGCTAAACTTGTGAAAAGGCAGGTTCGTTCTCAAGGATTGAAAGCTCGAATTTATACATTTAATAATTGGTCTCCTATTCGATCTAAGAATTCGGGTAAACCTAAATTGGTTGTTGATACTAGTAAATTTTTCAATAAGAAGAAGCGAGCACTGAAAGAATTTAAGAGTCAGAGTAGGACTCTTGGTTGGAACTATAATGTTGCTCTGACTTTTGTTAGGGATTATTGGAACGGGGCAAGACACGGTAATACAACTTCGGAAGTATTTTACAAATGGTAAAGAAAAAAGTTCTCTTTGTATCGGATACATTTTATCCTCGAGTTGATGGAATTGTTCGTTTCATGGATGAGACTTACAACCATCTGAAAAATGATTTTGATATTAAATTCTTAGTTCCTCGGCTTGAGGGTGGCGAAGAAATGATTGCTTCCCGGAAACTCAATGTGATTTATACTCCAACATTCAAATTTACTATTGCAGAATTTAAACCCGGAAGGCCTAAGAGTAAAACAATTAATGATGCTGTTGATTGGGCAGATGTTGTTTTTGTGAATACTCCAGGTGGACCTTTGGGAGCAAGTGTAATTTATTCTGCCAGCGGTAAGAAAAAATTAATTGGTTATGCGCATACTATTGACTGGGAATTATTTCCGTTTGCAATCGGGCGAAAAAGTGTTGGGAGAATTTTGAAACCATTGTTCAGGAGAATCTATTCAAAGTTGGATATTATTTTGGCACCGGATAAATCAATTGTGGCAAAATACAAGAAAGTGGGAATTAAATCTAAATTTAAAATCGTTCCGTTGAATGCTGACCAAACTCGATTCAAGGAAAATTTGTTTGATCGTTTACGAGTTCGAAAAGAATTGGGAATTACTGGAACGTTTGTTGTTGGTTTCCATGGTCGGCTTAGTAAAGAAAAAAACATTCGATTATTGGTGGATTCCTTTAAGCAGTTTAGGAAGAACCATCCGAAATCTACTTTGTTAGTTTTAGGTGACGGTCCTGAACGAGATAATGTGAAGGGTGATGGAGTTATTTCAACTGGTTTTGTTTCTGATCCTGAAAAATATTTGAGAGCAATGGATGTTTATGTTCTACTTTCTAAGACGGAAACTTCGGCACTTAGTTTGATGGAGGCGATTTCTACGGGCGTTCCGGTTATAACTTCTAATGTGGGATTAATTCCAACTTATGTTACTGATCATCGTGGAATTGTTTTGAAAAAATCTCAGCTGAAAAAGGGTTATGTTGCTAAAGCAATTGAGATGGTTTATGAATCTCCAGTTAAATCTAAACTGAAGGCAGTTGGTGCAAAATTGTTTACTGATTCTCGAAATTGGAACGATATTGCGAACGACTTAAAAAGAACTTTTGAAGATTAATATTGGACCTGTAGCTCAGCTTGGATAGAGCGACTCCCTCCTAAGGAGTAGGTCGAGAGTTCAAATCTCTTCAGGTCCGCTATTTTAAATCAATAATTCTACTCAAACCTAACTTCTAAACGATTTCTTAAAGCGTGTTTTATTTCTTTTCCAAGACTAGACTTTTTCATTATTCTCAATGATCGTCCTTTTTGTACTGGCAGTTTTGTAACTAGAATATTATTGATTACAACTGAAACTCTTTTTGTTGGGGTGAAGAACATGAACTCGAAAAATTTTGAATTCTCAAGCATTCGCCATCTTAATTCTGTGTTTGAACCCTTCTTGCTTTTTCTTTTGAGTTTTTTGATTGGCATAACAACCGTTGAATCTCCGAAAGAATAAATTTCATATTCTAACTCTTCAGTGTCAAAATCATATATATCAACAACTGGTCTGGCTAGATCTTTTTCTCTTAATCCTGATGGTACTTTTACTCCCATTCTTAGACCGTAGACTTTTTGCACTTGCCCTTCTTTGATAAAAATTACTGTGTCAATAATTGAGGGAATCATTCCAACTTCAATTTTTCCAATGAATCTTTGAATTGAATCAATCGGATTTGATGCGTGGACAACTCCTGCCATTCCTACTCCTGCAAGTCTTAAGTCTGCAAATAAGCTAAAGTCTTCCAGATTTCTAACTTCATCATAAATTGTATAATCCGGTCTTGTTAGAAGTAAAATATCTCTGAGTTCATTGTGTGAAGCTTTAGTTAATGAATATTGTGTGACTGAGGGTGGAAGTTGCATGTCTCTTGGAGATTCTAGAGATTTGACAACTTTGTTTGAATCTGCATATGTTTTTGCTAAAGCCTGTGCGAAAGTAGATTTACCTGAACCTGGACTTCCTGCTATAAGCATTCCTTCTGCTCGACCACTGAGTCTTTTTTGAACTCTTTGGGATAGTTGATATTCACTTAAGTCTAATTTCTTTACCGGTCGAACAATTGTTATTTCCCATGCGTCTGAAAGCGGAGGTCTTGTTATTACAATTCTATACTTTCTTATCTGCGCAATTACATGTCCTCGTTTTGATCTCTCTAAAAATGAATGTTCAAGCGTTCTTGCTGCATCAACTATTTCTGAACTGATTTTTTCCAGGTCTTTTTCTTTCAGTTTCTTTTTTGCAAGATCTAAGAATTCCCACTGTCCTGGCGATCCGGCTTTTGCTCTTGGTACTGTGTCTTGTTTTAAGTGTACAGACATGTATCCTTCTTTGAAATATTTCTCAAAAGTTAGTTTTCCTCCAACTTGTACTGATGCAACATAAATTACTTTAATATCTGAGACTTGTGCAACTTCTGCTTGAACTTTGTCAGAAGTAAATAATGTTCCATTCTCATCTAGCGCTAGATTTCTAATCATCTCATCTATTGCGCCGCGTTTAGCCATCTTTATTTGTTGTAATGATGGCGTATCTCCTGCGTGAGTTATTTTGAATTTGTGTTTCTTTGAAAGTTCTTTTAGAAGTTTAAGTTCATTGAATCCTAGGAATCCAGTATCTTTCCCTTGGTTTGCTTGATTTTCAAGTTCAGAAAGAAGTGCTCGATGAACTATTAGTTCGGAGAATGAAATCTTTTTTGCTTCGAGCTGTTCGCTAATTGACTGATTAATTATAGCACTCGTATCTGGAATAAGTTTACTTAACTTGGCGATTTTCTTCCACCTGATTAACAAAGTCTGTCACAGTTTTTAAGGCATTCGTCGAAACTTGTAGACTGTTGTATTCGGAGTCAAGTATCTTGATGTAAAATCTGTGGAATTCTTTATAGGGTTCATCTTTGAATTTTTTGAAGTGTTGCGTTATTAGTGGAATATTTTTAACTTGTTTAGCATCAAATTTTGTTAATTCTTCCATTGCTAATTTTGAGGCGTCAATAATATGTTTCATTGCTCCAGCTGCAAATTCCTTTGAATCATCTTGCGAAAGCAAGTATTCTGCAAATGTTATTTTCTTTCTGGCTTCTTCAATCTTGCTCAATAATATCACCTACTTTAGTTACAAATTCTTGTGCTGACGAGAAATATGATTTTATTGTTTGTAGTTCTATAGCTTGCGTTCCAAATTCTTCATCTGCTAGAACATATGTATCTCCTCGTCTGAAATGTAGTGAACTTGTGTTAATTGTTTGCTCCATCACTACAAGCTTTGTTAGGAAAATTAATGTTCTTTCGTCAAACTCTCTTCGTTCTGATACTTTCTTTTTGAAAGTCTCGACCATGAAGTTAAATTGTTTTGGATAGGGTTCAATTAATTTTGATTTTCTTTCAAATTCTAGTAAAGCTTCCAAAGCATATTTTACTGCATCAATTAATTGGTTTGTTACTGAGAAAACGAATTTTGAATCTTTGACTATATTGTACGTTACAAAAAGCAAATGATCTGAAGAATTTATTTCTTTTTGGGCTTTGTTGATTAGTTCGTGATAGTTCCCCATATGTCTCTTTTTTAAAATTCAGATATAAAAACTTATATATGGCTGAGAATTGGGTTTTCCACGCCTCAGTAGCTCAGTTTGGTAGAGCACCTGATTCGTAATCAGGGGGTCGCAGGTTCGAATCCTGTCTGGGGCAATTATTTAAATCAACAACAACATATGCTTTTATGGGTCCGCACTTGAGTCGCCATTCTAGTAAGTACTTATTGACTCTTATAATTATTGTAGGTGTAGTATCTGTTGGCGTAGATTATTCAGTTATTCAGGATTTTGAATTGGCAATTGGTGACCTCAATACAAAGAACATTAATTTACAAGCCGATCTTGATACTCTTGTTGAGGAATTAGGTTTGACTGCTAGCGAACTGCGTAGTTCAATCGAAACGGTTGAGGCTGATTTGACAAGTACTTCTGAAAGTCTTGCTGAATTAAGCGCGGTTTCTGGAGACTTTAGTAAAGTTGTTGCAGATGCAGTACGGGGAGTTGTATCTGTTTTGACGGATGACGGTCAGGGTTCTGGAGCAGTTTATAGTGAGGACGGTTATATTGTTACTAATTATCACGTAATTAAAACTGCAAGCAATATTGAGGTTTTGTTTAGTGATGGTTCTCGAGCTGATGCAGTTCTTATTGGTTCAAATTCAGTTAATGATATTGCCTTGCTTAAAGTTGATTTAGATAATTTATATGAACTTGATTTTGGGAACAGTAATAATATTAAAATTGGTGAAAAAGTCGTAGCGCTTGGTAATCCTCTTGGTTTGAGTTTTACTGTAACTGAAGGAATTGTATCTGCAAAGGATAGGATAATTATTGAAGGTTCTGCTGGATTAATTCAGACTGATGTTGCAGTTAATCCCGGAAATTCAGGAGGTCCACTTTTGAATAAAGAAGGTGAAGTTATTGGAATTGTTAATGCTAAGTTAGCAGGTTATGAAGGTCTTGGATTTGCGATACCTTCAAATATAGTTGTTTCAGATATTAGTTCAATTTTAGCTGCAGCAAATTCAGCCTAGATAATTTACTTTTTGTGAATCATCATCGCCAGGTTTTTGTGATTCTATTCCGAGATTAATCATATCTTTAATTTTGTTTTCAAAATCTTCTGCTTGTTTGATTAGTGGTTTTGGATCTACTTTGAGATTTAGATAAACGTCAAGAATTCTAATTAATTCTGCGGCAGCACGAGAATCTGGCATTCTGGAATGAGTCTCTGCAAATAGAAATGTTGAGTTTACATTATCGGAAGTAAGCATTAATGCTCCCGTAACTCCGGTCACTGCGCCGCTTTCTAATCGCTCGGCCCCTAGTTTTAGAAGCTCTTTTTCTGATTTGTAGTCGTTTGATTTTACGAAAATTCTTGAAGTCTCTGAATTATCTGGAGACACTACTCCTTCTAGACTTAATATTTGCTTCGCGTTTAGAATTTTTGCAAGTTCCACAATTGCGCTTGCAACTTCCCACTCCAATCCTTTTGTTCCGGAGATTGCATGAATGAAAACTATATTTTCTTTTGGTGCGTGGAATATTTCTAGGAGTCTTCGAGTTTCTTTACCGTGGATAATTGCAATTGGGGGTAAATTTGGATTAAACAAATACCCAATAGATTTTGCATTCAAATGGTTTAGCATAAATTCTGTAGCTATTGTTCCAACAAAACCTACGCCAGGAAAGCCTTCAATTATTGTGGGTCGTTTGGGCTTTTTATCTAGAAATAGCTCCATAGGTAGAGAAGTGTTTAGTTTTTTATATAGGTTTTCTTAGCTATGTTGAGGCGTTCGTAAAGTATTTAAATACATAAAATTAGGGAAAGTTGTCAGCGGTCACAGCAAACAGGTCACACCCGTTCCCTTTCCGAACACGGAAGTTAAGCTGTTTCACGTACTCGTCGGTACTGCCTAATGGCGGGAAAGCGGGAAAGCTGCTGGCATTTATATTTAAATAAACTTTTATTCTATTAATTTACTATTTTCTATGCAACGAGATTCAAATCGAAAGATTGGACTGGAAAGAATTGAGATTCTTTTTGGATTAGCTGAAAAAGCTGAAAACAAACTCGCAGACAGATATGTCTATCTTGCTCGAAAGATTGCCATGAGGGCTAATCTAAAACTTCCTGAAAACTTGAAGAAGAAGTTTTGTCACCACTGTTATATTTACTTTAAACCTGCTAGAGTTACTATTAGAACTAATTCAAAAAATAAAGCGATTGAATATACTTGTTCTGACTGTGGAAAAGTAACTCGTTATGGATATCAGAAAATGAAAAATAAGTAGAAGTATTGTTTTTGCTATTGGAATTTTTCTTGGAGGATTGATTGTTAGTTTTTACGTTGGCCCAGCCATTACACGTCGTTTTACATCCGGTGTGCTTTTGCCATAAAAACGTTGAGCAGTAATTACTTAATAGTCTTTTCTTTGATTTCAGTTTTGACTTGTTTTAAGAAATCTGGCATCTTTACTCCGAAGTTTGGTTTTGAACCTCTGGGTCTGACTGCCAGAGTTTTGTTTGCTTTTTCCTTTCCCCCGATTACAATTATATATGGAACTTTTTGCTTTTCTGCATCTCGAACTTTTAGTTGGACTGTTTCTGAACGGTAATCTCCTTCGACTCTGATTCCTGCTGCTCTGATTTTTTGTTCAATTAGTTTTGTGTACTTTTCCATTTCGTCATTGAAACTGATTACTTTTACTTGTGTTGGAGATAACCAAGTTGGAAATGCGCCATTGTAATGTTCGATTAGAATTCCAAACATTCTTTCGAATGAACCTAAAAGCGCTCTGTGAATTATGATTGGGTGTTCCTTCTTGTCTTGACTGTTTGTGTATGTTGCATTTAATCTTGGACCTAAATTGAAGTCTAGTTGTATTGTTGCAAGTTGCCAGGATTTTCGGTTTGCATCTTCAGCATGGAAGTCGATTTTTGGACCATAGAAAGCACCATCGCCTTTGTTGATTTTAAATTTCATTCTGTTCTTCTTCATAACTTCAGCAAGAACTTCTTCTGCACGATTCCAAGTTTCTATGTTTCCTACATACTTTTTTGGTCGAGTTGATAGTTCAACTCTTACTTTCTTGAAACCTAATACTGCATATACTTGTTTTACTAGTCTGACTAAATTTGAAAGCTCTTGATCTAAAGAATTGACATCGCAAAAAATATGAGCATCGTCTTGAGTAATCATTCTAACGCGAGAAAGTCCAGTTAGTGCTCCTGAAGCCTCATCTCGGTAAACTGTTGCAAATTCTGCGTAACGTTTTGGTAAATCTTTGTATGAATGTGATTCTTGCTTAAATATAATTGTGTGGAGTGGACACGACATCGGCTTTACTGCTAGTTTTTCGTTTCCTGACTTTGTTAGGAACATATCATCTCTATAATTATCCCAGTGTCCAGATTTTTTGAATAAACCTATCTTTGCGAGGTGCGGAGTTTTGACAAATTTGTAGTCGTTTTTGTTTAATAAATCTCGTAGAAATGTTTGTAATTCATTGATTACTACTTCGCCTTGCCAAGGAAATAACGGTAGACCTGAACCAATTATTTCAGCTTGCTGATATAAATTTAGCTTTGGTCCAATGACTCTATGATCATTATGTCTTAAATTCTCTGCCATAGTAGTTTTTTCATCTTAAAGTATAAAAAAGAATTGGTTTGTGAGAATGAGACGGTGGTTTTACACCGTCCGAGGTTGTATTATAGATGTCTTATACCTTTCTTTAGGACTTTCGCCCTCCAGATTTCTGCAGGCATCCAGTCTGGTGCATTTGAAGGAGCTGAGGTTTTTACACGCTTACCTTCAAAGATATGAAGCTTTTTTGTACCTCGTTCTCTAAGGATAATACTGGTAAATCCTCGAGTTGCAGCCTTTAGTGCAGCCTGTCTAGGTTGCCGTCCAGTAAAGACATGGCTTGTGTCTCTATTGTTTTCTTGCAGTACGAAGTACCGCATATTGCCTGCTTTTTTCATGATTTTTTATCCATTTGATAATATTTAAGGGCTTCGGTGATCGATTTTACTTAAACATTTCTCCAGTTTCTGTGCTCCAGAGAATTAAATCAATATGTCCCATATTCATTTCATTGTTTTTACAGAAGTTTTTCATGGTGTTTTCGATCTCAAAATACTTTTTTGGGGTCAAAGTTTTAGGAATTTCTTCAATTAGATTCATATTTACCAGATTTTTTAGAATGTGGCGGTCAAGAATTGCTAAATCTCTTCCGTATCCGATGTTTCTCAGATAGTGAGATGCTTCTTTGTATCCTAAACCTTTGAAAGTTTGAACTATTTTGTGTCTTAGCTCTTCAATATTGCTGAAATTGAACTCAAAATTCTGGAATTTTTCTCTTGCTTCAACTATTCGCTTGGCTTTCGTAATGTGAAAACGGATGCTCTTTAGCTGTGGTTCGAGTTGAGCTGGTGTTCCGTTGAGAAGTAAGTCGTGTGCCTTTAGAGCTTTTATTGATTGGTCTGCTGAGCGGGCTTTTGATTGTGGAGTTAGTAGGCAGAATACAAGTTCTTCAAAGAGTTGATCGCGGTTTTCTGTGTCGATTTCGTCATATTTTTCCAGATGTTTGTCTATTTTTTCCTTGCTTTCTTGAAATTTTTGTATAAATCGTGCTTGATAGATTTTTGAAGAAGTTTGCATGCTTTTGTTTTGGATGAAAACTTATAAGTTATATTGTTTAATAGAAATTCTTATAAATTAACGCCCGTTAAGTCGGCCATGTTAAAGCATCCGCAAGAAATTGAAGCAGTTTATATTATTCCTGCTATTCGAAAGGTTCTTACTTTGGAACTTTTGAATGAACATAAATTAACTCAAAAAGAGATCGCTGAGTTGATGGGAATAACTGAAGCAGCAGTTTCTCAATACAAGAAAGCTAAGCGAGGCAAACTTGTTGAATTACCTGAGCACGTTGTTTCTGAATTGAAAATTAGTGCTGAAAAGATTAAATCTGGAGAAGTAGCTGTTTTTGTTGAAACTCAAAGATTATTGCGAGTAATTAGAGATGATTTGAGTATTTGTAAAATTCACAAAATCTTAGATGAAACCGTTCCAGTAGAATGCGAGATGTGTGTGGAGCATCTATAAAATGGAAACATATTTTGACCACGCAGCTACAACTTATGTACGGCCTGAAGTAACTCAAGTTATGAGTAAATATCTTGAGGACGACTATGGAAATCCTGGAAGTTTTCACTACAAAGGTCTGAAAGCTAAACTGGCTTTAAGCGCTGCGAGGGAAAAGATTGCCAAGCTAATTGGTTGTGATCCTAGTGAAATTGTATTTACAGGTGGTGGAACTGAAAGTTGCAATTTGGCAATTAAAGGTTTGACTAAATCTAAGAAACAAGGTCATATTATTACTTCTTCAATTGAGCATCACGCAGTTACTGACACTTGTGATTATCTTGAAAGACATGAAGGTTTTGATGTTACATATGTTGATGTTGACAAAGATGGAATTGTTGATGTTGACAAAGTTAGAGAAGCTGTCCGAGAAGATACAATTTTGATCTCAATTATGTATGCAAATAATGAGATTGGAACCATCCAGCCGATTAAAGAAATTTCTAAGATTGCAAAAGAAAAAGGTATTGTATTCCACACTGATGCATGTCAAGCTTCAGGAAGTTTAGATATTGATATTCGAAATATTGGCGTTGATATGATGACTTTGAACGCAAGCAAGATTTATGGTCCAAAGGGTGTTGGGCTTCTATATGTTCGAAAAGGAATTCGGTTGGTTCCTTTAATTCATGGAGGCGGTCAAGAAAATAATCGAAGAAGTGGAACTGAAAACGTTCCAGGAATTATTGGTTTTGCTGAGGCGCTGGAATTAGCTCAGGCTGAAAAGGATTCTGAGAGTGCTCGGTTGAAGGAAATTCGAGATTATTTGATTAAGCGAGTTGATGATGAAATTACTGAATCATGGTTGAATGGTCATCCTGAGAAAAGGTTAGCAAACAATGCAAATATTACTTTCTTAAATGTGGAAGGAGAAGCAGTTATTTTGTTAATGAATGAACATGAAATTTATGTGTCCAGCGGAAGTGCCTGTACTTCAAAGACTCTTGATCCTTCTCACGTAATTGTTGCGATGGGCATGCCTTATGAAGCGGCTCACGGAAGCATTAGATTCACTTTAGGTAAACGAAATACTAAGAAAGATGTTGATAAGTTGATGGAAGTTTTACCAGGAATTATTGAAAAACTTCGAGGAATTTCACCCGTTCACTTGAAAGCGGAGGAAATAAGATGATAGACGTTAAAGCAGCAGTACATCCTGATGTAAAAGCAAAAGTTGATGCTAAATCTTGGTTTTACACAGATGAAGTTAGAGACCATTTCTTCAATCCGAAGAATATTTTGAAAACTCAAAAAGAAGCTTCTGATTACGATGCTGTATCTGACGGTGTTGGTGAAGTTGGTAGTCCGGCTTGCGGAGATATGATGAAGATTTGGATTAAAGTTGATTCTGACTCTGATAAAATTAAAGAATGTAAGTGGCAAACTTTTGGTTGCGCAAGCGCAATTGCAAGTACTTCTATAATGTCCGAAATGGTTATTGAAAATGGCGGTATGACTATTACTCAGGCTCTTGAATTAAAACCTCATGATATCGTTGAGAGATTACACGGTTTGCCTGCTAGAAAATTCCACTGTTCGGTTCTTGGAGACAAAGCATTGCGAGCTGCAATTAATAATTACTTCTTTAAGTCAGATCAAAAAGATAGAATGATTATTTCAAAGGGTGCTGAAATCGTTGACAAGATTTTGAAGATTACGGACAAAGATATTGAGGAAGCAGTTCTTGAAGGTGCTCATGATTTTGAGGCGGTTCAAAAGAAAACAAAAGTTGGCGTTCAAGATAAAACTTGTATTCCTAGAGTAAATGAATTGATTGAGTTTTACAAGGATAAGTATTACGGTTAATTGATTGTATGCTTAGTTATATTCAAATTATAGCTTTTAATTTTAGTGCACGCTGATTCGCATTTGCTTGCTAAAGTTTTAGCTTTATATTCGAATCCGCATGCTTCGTAAGTATTTAGTTTTCCAACTTGTTTTACTCTGTATTTGTTTATCTTGGTGGCTACAAAAAGATTGCTATTTTGATTTTCGTAAGCTTTATAATTCGTGAGTATATCGTTTTCCGATGAAAGAGCTTGAGCCCAAACAGGCGATGGTTGCTAAGAAACTTTTTGAAATTTGTAAAAAATTTACTTCAGACAGAATCCGTGTTGAAGAATTTCTAATCTGGTTCGGAGATATGGAAAAACAGAACTGGAATGGTGTGACTAAGAACGGTAAGAAAAAGGCCTAGAGCGTTTCTTCTCCGGGTTTCCATTCAGCAGGACAAAGTCCTCCATTTTTTAGTGCTTCTAACGCACGGATTGTTTCTTCAACTGAACGGCCAACATCTAAGTCTGAAATTACTGAATATCTTATAACTCCTTCAGGATCAATTATGAATGTTCCTCTATATGCAATTCCTTCGTCTTCTTTTAGAACTCCAAACATTCTTGAAACCTTGTGAGTTGTATCTGCAAGGATAGGGAATTTTACTTCAGGTAAATCTTTCTGGAACCATGCTTTATGTGCATGTACTGAATCTGTGCTTGCTCCAATTACTTGTGCTCCAAGTTCGTTAAATCTTCTTTCGTGTTTTGCAAATGCTCTTATTTCGGTTGGACAAATAAATGTGAAATCTAATGGATAGAAAAATAGAACAGTCCATTTTCCGTTATTGTTTGATAGTTTGAATTTCTTGAATTCTCCATTTTCATAAGTATCGGTTTCAAAATCTGGTGATTTTTGTCCTACTGAGATTACGTTTTGATTTTCCATAACTTGTGCTTGGAAGAAGTTATTTAAACTTTACGCCAGTCTTGGGACAAGTATCCATTAGAGTACAATTCTTACAGTTTGGATTTCTTGCATCACAAACTGCTCGCCCGTGTTCTATTAACATATATGAAACATTTGGCCATTTTTCTTTTGGAAAAATGTTGATTAGATCTTTCTCGATTTTATTTGGATCAGTATTTTTAGTTAGTCCCAATCTATATGAGACTCTTTTTACATGCGTGTCTACTGGAATTCCGGAAATTGTATTGTGTGCTTCCCACATTACAATATTTGCAACTTTTCTTGCTACACCTCGAAGTTCAAGTAAATCTTCCATTTTATCTGGAACCTTTCCTCCGAATCGGTCAAGAATTATTTGAGAAGTTTCTTTTAGATATCTGGCTTTTGCCCGATAGAATCCTGTTGAGTAAACTAACTTTTCCAATTCTTTAATG
>LWDU01041384.1_pt1 | contig 35179 bp, 38 predicted proteins | sample 727161 | NCBI WGS metagenome assembly LWDU01 (sample SAMN04566230, study PRJNA314399) | hydrothermal vent metagenome | isolation source: deep sea hydrothermal plume seawater | place: Mexico: Gulf of California, Guaymas Basin | collected 2004-07-11 | reverse complement strand
GGCGATGGCCTCTGCGAGGAAATCGCCCCCGACGTGTTCGCCATGCTGGACGACGGGCTGGCCTATGTGAAGGACGGCGACAAGATCCTCAGCGACCCCGGCGGCGCCGCCGGCCTCGCACCGGTTCCCGCCGGGCAGGAGGAAGCCACCATCGAGTCGGCTGAGGAATGTCCGGGCGAGTGCATCTACATCGAGATCGACTGACCGTCCTGCACGGGTAGGCGTCGGGCGGCCTTCGGGCCGCCCTTCGATCGTTTTCGGGCCTGCACGGTGGTCGGGACCAACCCCGACGGTTTCACCGACACGGTCCAGCGGCCCTCTCCCCGTCGTCCAGGCCGTCGACCAGCAGGGCCAGCTCACTGCTCTGGACCGCGTACGCCACCGAACCGCCACCTCGGAGCCGTGAGAAGAGGACGCCCAGGACCAGTCCGTCGCCATCCACCACGGGCGCGCCGGAGTGGCCCGAGCGGATGCTGGCAAACAACTCAAGGGCATCGCGACCGCCTCCCGGTCGACCGTAGATGTCCTCGCCGGTGGCACGTATCAGGCGATCCACCACCATTGGCAGGACCACCGGTACTCCGTCGTCGTCGTGGGCCAGCACCACTCCCATTACGCCAGCCGCCGGATACCCGAGTTCCAGTGCCCGTGGCAGGACGACATCGCCCGTCGGTCGGAGGAGGGCCAGATCGCTGACAGGATCGAAGGCAACCACCCGGGTGGAGATCTCGGCTCCGTCCAGCCTCACGATGGGTGCCGTGATGCCTGCCACCACGTGGGCGCCCGTTGCGATCAGGTCCGGCCCCACGACGAAGCCGGTGCCGAACTGCGCGATCCTGCAGTCCAGACCCCTCACCTGAACCGTGGAGGCCTGAAGCTGCTCCACCAGGCTCTTCGGCATCCCGTGTACCTGGGCGGCGGCCACCGCTCCCTCCCCTGTACCGGCCTCTCCCCCGGTCGCGGTGGGCCAGCCCCAGGGCGGAACGACGGTCTCTGCCTCACCACCGAGTCGAACGAGTACCGCCAGGACCAGCAGCCAGACCGTCAGGCAGGCAGCGAGGACGGCGGCGACCCGCCGGACCCTCATGGTCCCAGCAGCCGGGCGTGGGTCAGGAATGCCGTGTGGGCCACCATTCGATGGTCGGGCCTGACCGCCTGGCCTTCGACGTGCCACGTTCGGTTCAGTATCTCCACCGTCTCGGCGAACCGGAACCCGTGCGCGTCGAGTGCCTCACGGAACCGGATCACCTGCGTGATGCTCGGCGTGTAGGCGACGATTATCCCACCCAGGTGGAGTGCCCCGGCGGCGTGGGGCACTACCTGCCATGGCTCGGGTAGGTCCAGGACCACCCGATCGAAGTCATCACCGTCGATTCCCTCGTATACGTCCCGGAGTTGTACGTCGTAGCGCTCGAGGGCCGACTCGCCCAGCATTGTGACGACGTTGGCGCGTGCCCTGGCGGCGAAGTCCTCCCTCAGCTCGTAGCCGGTGATGTCGGCACCGGCACGAAGCATCGTCATGGAGAGGGCACCCGAGCCGATGCCCGACTCCAGCACGCGCGCCCCTGGGAACACGTCGGCCAGCATCAGGATCGGACCCAGGTCCTTCGGGTAGATGACCTGTGCCCCTCGGGGCATCTTGATGACGAAGTCGGCGAGCGTCGGTCGGAAGGCGGTGAAGATACCGCCCCGACTGGATCGCAGCGAGACACCCTCCTCGGCGCCGATGATCACATCGTGGGCGAGCACGCCGGTGTGGGTGTGGAACTCGGCACCCACCGATAGTTCGATCAGGTAGCGACGCTGCTTGCGATCCACCAGGAGGACCTGGTCGCCCTCCCCGAACGACCCCGCCACTACCGGGCCTCGGAGACGGGACGACCCAGCCGGACCGGCACATCCCGGCCATCATTCGGAAGGTGGCCTCCGGCCCGCTCCAGGAGGTGGCAGAAGGCGCAGACCTCGGCACCGGCAGGGGCCCCGCAACGGACGCAGGTTCCGATCGGGACGCGATCATCATCTCCGGGTACGAACAGGTCTGCCGCCCGATCCAGGAACCCGAAGTAGAAGGCATGCTTGGTTCCCGGCGAGCGTTCCTCTATCGAGTTGAGGGCCTCCTTGTAGCCGATGTGCCGGTTGCCCAGGGCCATCGGACACTCCTCGACCATGTAGTCGATGCCGCGTAGTACGCAGTAGGCGGCCATATCCCTTTCGCCCAGACGGACAAGGGGTTTCACCTTCCGGGGGAAGCCGTCTCCAGCGTGCAGCACCGGTCGCTGCCTGCCCAGGTACTCCCCCTGCCAGCGCAGGACGTTCCCGAACAGCACCGCAGCCTCGTCGTCCAGGTTGTGGCCCGTGACCAGGGCGTCGTAACCGCCCCTACCTGCCGCCTCGTCGAAGAGGTGGCGCTTCGAGAGGCCACAGGCGCTGCAGGGAACCCGCTTGGCGGCCCTTGCGGCACCACGTATGTCGTACCCGTAGTCACTGGGTAGGTCCACGACCTCCAGGGAAAGGCCCCGGCTCTCGGCGAATGCCCGGGCGAAGCGTTCGGATTCCGAGCTGTAGCCGTCGATTCCGAGGCCCAGGTAGAGGCCGTCGGCCTCGTAGCCCAACTCCACCAGGATGTCCCATACGGCGAGGGAGTCCTTGCCGCCGGAGACCGCCACGAGGACGCGGTCCCCAGCCTCGAGCATCTCATGGCCCTTGATCGCTCTGGCCACCTGTTCCCTGCAGTGCCGGAGGAAGTGCTCTCCGCAGAAGTTGGCGTTGTGGCGCCGGACGTCGATCACCGCCGGACCCCGGCAGACCCGGCACTTCATCCTGCGCCTCCCGAGATCACGGAGCGGATCTCGATGCTGTCGTCCCGGTCCAGCATGGCGTCGCCGGGAACCAGGGTCCCCTCGCGTATGACGAGAACCGATTCGCGCGGGATGTCCAGGCGTGCGAGGAGTGCTGTGACGGCCATCGGACCGTCCATCTCGATGGTGCGCGTCGGGTTTCGCAACTGGACGATCACCGGTCCACACCCCCGCCGGCAAGGTGCCGGACCTCGAGGGTCTCGCCCGCCTCCAGGTCGATGCGTTGTGCCACGGGGCGGCGGGCGCCGAGGATCCGTACGACCCGGGCGACCAGGACCACCAGCAGGATCCCCTGCCAGCGTCGTTGTCCGCCGAGTAGCCCGCGACGGATACCTCGCCCCAGGAGCGTCGAGGTCATCGTGGACATCAGAAGCGACGTACCTCTACCACCGTGGAGCGGCGTCGACCGGCCCGACTTCCAAGCATGTAGGCCAGCGCCACGATGACGACCGCCGAGGCGGCGGCCAGGGCCAACAGGGTCTGGCGCCGGCTGGCGACCGGGCCGTCCGGGTCTCCCACGACCGCACGCAGTTCGGCCTCCAGGTCATCCCTGGTGATGCGTTCCTCAGCCATCCAGGTTCCTCTGCCCACCGATTCGTGCCACGGCGAGCGCGGCCACCCCGCCCAGGACCGTCGCCGAAGCCAGGTAGGGCACCCAGGACCAGGAACCGTCGAGGAGCCCTGAGGACTGCAGGCCACGAAGACCCCCGACCACCAGCAGGACCGTGCCGATGCCTATGAGGGATGCACCGAGCAGGCCGAACAACAGGAACCGACCCGCTGCACGTAGCGGCTCGACCGTCTCCTGTCGGACGTAGCGCTTCAGCAGGTCCGGGAGGTCGACGGCGGTCCGGCCATCTGAGAATCGATCGGGTCCCATGGGGCGACCACGCTACCGGGAGGACCCCACTGCGGGCCCGTCGCCCCCACGATCCGGCCCCAGGCGGAGGTCGACGACCGTCTGGGCATCAGCCAGCAGTGCATCCAGGATCCCGCAGCGCTCGAACACGAGATCGGCCTCCAGGAGCAGCTGCCGGTCGTAGGCGGTGAAGGGACCCAACGCCGCCATCTGGAGGGTGCCGAACGCCGGATCATCAGCCAGGTCGAACGTGGCCGCCTGGACGGGATCGCCCAGTTCCGAGAGGTTTGCCAGGAGACGGCGGAGACGGGACTCGAGCGACCGGTAGGCGACCTCGGGGACGCCCGGTCCCGGACGGTCCGGCATGGGGCTGACCTCCGCCACGGGATGGGGATCATCAGGCAGCCACCGTTCCACACGAACCCGCTGCAGTCCCACGATCGTCACTGCCCAGCGACCGTCCGAAGCCTCCCTCGCCTCCAGCACCCGAGCCCGGGTTCCCACGTCGCAACGCAGGTCTCCACCACCCACCTCGCTACCTCGCCGAATCAGTACGACACCGAACTCCCGATCGGTGGCCAGGACGTCGACGATCATGCGCCGGTACCGCTCCTCGAAGAGCTGCAGCGGCATGACGCCCGAGGGAAGCAGGACCGCCCCCAGCGGAAGCATGGGCAACCGGCGGGTGTCCGGCGAGGCTCAGCCCGCCACCGGTAGTGGCGCCAACGCCTCCACAGCGGGTCCGGCCGGATACGAGAGGAGTGCCAGCACGACCTCCTCGTGGAGGTCCCTGATCTCGAACGGCAGCTCCCCGTTGCTGATCACCGCAAATGCGAGCCGACGCCCAGCCGGGGTGTCAACCACCCCCGCCAGGCTGGTGACCCCCCGGAGGGTCCCCGTCTTGGCCCTTACACGGCCCTCCCCGGCCGTCCCCACGAAACGGGTCTTCATCGTCCCGCTCTCCCCCGCCAGGGGCAGCGAGTCGACGAGGAGGGCGCCGTGCCGGTCGTCCTCCATCACATCAACCAGGAGCGAGCAGGTGACCCTGTTGTCGGGATCCAGGCCGGAACCATCCTGCGGGACGACCTGATCCACGTCGTGGCCCGCGCGCTCGAGGGTGTCAAGCATGACGGCCAGGCCGGCCACGGTCGTCCCACGCTCGGCGGACGTGCGCCCCAGCTCCTTCACGAGCAGCTCCGCGGTGGTGTTGTCGCTATGGACCAGCATCTGTCGAACCAGGAGGCTCACAGGCGGAGATGCGACCTCGACGAGCGTCACCATGCCCGGGTGCGCAGGTGAGCGACCCGAGTCGGGCCTACGACGGATCACCACGCCCTCGACCTCCAGGAGGTCGTCCAGGAGCGAGGCGGCGTTGGCTGCCGGATCGGCGGCCGGCACGGAGAGCGAGGGTGCGGTGTTCACCGGATCCCACTTCTCGAAGCCGTCGTCCACGCTGAGGGCACTCAGCGGCCCCGACTGGATCGACCAGCCGGGCTTGAAGCGATCCGGCCAGGTGCCCAGGTATCGGATGGCGTCGTACCTCGACTCGTCGCCCACGATTCCACCGGTGATCTCCCGCACGCCGACTCCAAGGAGCCCCTTCACGAGGTCGCCGAGATCCGTGTAGCTGCCCGGGTCGTCGAAACGTGCTGCGTACCCGCTGGTCGTGAGGAGCGGGTCGCCTCCACCAACCAGCCAGACGTCGCCGTCCACGATGCCGTCCACCACGGGCACCTCGGCGACCACCCTGGTCGTCAGCACGGTCGAGGGACCCAGGTGCAGCAGTGCCGCAATTGCGGTGAGGATCTTCTGCGTGCTGGCCGGCACCATGGCCATTCCGGCTTCCAGGCTGTAGAGGCGCCGACCATGCTCGGCCACGACCAGGCAGGTTCCGTCCGGCAGCGCCGTGACCGCTCCGAGCAGGCTGGCGGTGAGCTTCCGCTCAGCGGTGGGTGCCTGCAGGAACTCCGGTATCCGACGGACCGAGAAGAGGGGCGTGGCCGCACGTGCGGGCATGGCCCCGGCAACGGGTACATACATGGCCGCCGACCGCTCCGTCCGCTGTGCCTGCAGCCCGGCAAGGAGTGCAACGGTGAGGAGCAGTAGCGGTAGGACCAGACGCCGGTTCACGGGGCGCCATGCTAGGGCTTGCGGCATCTGGTCTAGGTTCCGCCCATGCAGATCCTCGCGGCCCTCTTCTTCGAAGGCCTGGAACTCAGGCAGGTGGACGGTGGTGCCACGCACATCGACCTGACCGGCATCCAGTTCAGTGCAGCGTCACCGGAACCGGCCCCCGTGACCTGGTCTCCGCACCTGCTGGTCATGGTCAGTTGTCCGACCGACCATGTGGGTCGCTCCGTGCTGGAGGTGGTGTTCACCCGCGACGGGGAACAGTTGGCTCGCAACGTCCAACCCATCGAGGTCCAGCCCGGAAAGTTCGGCTACCGCCTGGTCCGGGCGGAGCTGGTGTTCGAGGAGTTCGGCACGGTCGAGGCCAGTTGCCGAATCGACCAGGGGGTCCCGACGGTCGTGCCCTTCACACTGCTCGCTCCGGACCCCTCCGCCACCTGACCGGAGGTACCCCGGTGCGCTACGCAGTCGCCCTCTCGGGTCATCCCGATGCTGCGACGGCGGTTGGCGAGGTCGTAGGGCAGGTCATGGATCGACTCGGCTCCAGCCCGGACGTGGCCATGCTGTTCATCTCGCCGTCGCATCTCGAACGTGCAGCCGATATCGCAGGAACGGTGCTGAAGACCCTGGCACCCGGCCACCTGCTGGGTTGCTCGGCCGGAGCGGTGCTGGCCCAGCGGCAGGAGGTCGAACAGGCCCCCGGCCTGGTGCTGTGGGTGGGTCGCACCGGCCCGGCGAGGGTGGCCCGACTGGAGGGCGGACGCCTACCTGTAGACCTCGCCGCAGGCAGCAGCGTGCTGCTCGTCGCCGACCCGTCCGGATTCGACGCCGACGTGCTGTTCGACTCGATTCCGCCGGACGTCACGGTCGTCGGGGGCCTGGCGTCCGCGGCAGGCCGCTCCGGCGGCAACCGCCTCCTGCTGGACGATGACGTGTTCTCCGACGGTGCCGTGGCCATGGTCCTCCCCCCGGGGCTGGGAGCCAGACCGGTCGTGTCCCAGGGTTGCCGTCCCGTGGGCGATCCCTTCGTCGTCACCGGCATGGACGGCGACCTGGTCCTGACCCTCGGCGGGCAACCCGCCCTCCGCCGGATCCGGGAGGTGCTGGCCGCGCTGCCGGAAGCCGACGGGAAGCGCCCCGGCATCGGGCTGCAGGTGGGGATCGTGATCAACGAGAACCGGTCCACCTTCGGTACGGGCGACTTCCTGGTCCGGGGAGTGCTGGGTGCCGACCGCGATTCGGGTGCGGTGGCGATCGACGCCAGGGTCGAGGTCGGAACCACCCTCCAGTTCCAGGTCCGGGATGCCGCTTCGGCCAGCAGGGACCTGGCATCCACGCTCCGCCACCACCGGGCGCAGAGCGCCCTGGTCTTCACCTGCAATGGCCGGGGAAGCCACCTCTTCGGCCACGCCGGACACGATGCGGGGCACTTCGTGGACCGCCTGGGGACGACGGACGTGGCGGGCATGCACTCCGCCGGAGAGATCGGGCCGGTGGGGGGACGGCACCACCTCCACGCCTTCACCGCCTCGGCGCTCCTGCTGGGAACGGACGGCCCGGGAGATGATCCGAACGCACCTGCCATGGTCGCCGAGGAGGGCTGAGGTGGCGATTATGGTGCCCGTCGACGAAGAGGCACGCTGGCCCATGGGGGCACTGGCTGAGGTGGGATCATGACGGACTCCGGGACCTACGGATCGGCCTTCGATTCCTCGCTGGAAACGCTCGCCATAGACGTCGTGCGCGGCCTCGCCATGGACGCTCCGCATGCGGCGCGGTCCGGACACCAGGGAACAGCCATGGCCCTGGCTCCGTTGGCCCACGTCCTCTGGACCCGGATCCTCACCTACGACGCGGCGGACCCGACGTGGCCCGACCGGGACCGGTTCATCCTCTCGGCGGGACATGCCTCGATCCTCCTCTACTCCATGCTCTACCTGACCGGCCACGGTCTGACGCTCGACGACATACGGGCCTTCCGGCAGTGGGGTTCGGCCACACCGGGTCATCCGGAGGTGGGACACACGGCGGGCGTGGAGGTCACCACCGGACCCCTGGGCCAGGGCCTCGCCAACGGCGTGGGCATGGCGATTGCGGAACGGAACCTGCGCGCCCGATTCGGATCCGAGTTGACCGACCACCACACCTTCGTCATCTGCGGAGACGGCGACCTGGCTGAGGGAATCTCCCACGAGGCGGCCTCGCTGGCCGGCCATCAGGGCCTCGGCCGACTCGTCGTGGTCTACGACGACAACCACGTCACCATCGACGGCCCGACCGAGCTGGCCCTCTCGGATGATGCGCCGGCCCGATTCCGGGCCTATGGCTGGCACGTGATCGACCTGGGTGATGCGGCCGAGGACCTGGATGCCATGGAGGCCGCCGTCCGGGATGCCATGGCAGTCACCGACCGACCATCGCTCATCGTCCTGCGGAGCCACATCGGCCATCCCTCCCCCGACGTCGACAGTTCGGCCGTCCACGGCTACTCGCTCACGGATGAGGGGATCGCCGAGACGAAGCGTCGCATGGGCCTTCCCGAGGACGAGCCCTTCTGGGTCCCCGACCAGGTACTCGGGCAGTACAGGGCGGCGGGCCGCCGCGGTGCCGATTCACGCAGCTCATGGGAGGAACGCCTCGCAGCCTTCTCCGGCGATCGTGCCTCATGGGATGCGGCCCAGGCCGGACGCGGCGTGGAGGGATGGGAGGAACGTCTCCCCACCTGGGCTGCCGGCGAAGCCGTGGCCACGCGGAAGGCCAGCAACGCCTGCCTGCAGGCGCTCCTGGACGTCGTTCCCGGCCTCATCGGTGGCGGAGCCGACCTGACCGGCAACACCGGTACGACCATCAGGGACCACGGCGTGCAGGGCCCCGACTGCCCGGAGGGCAGACAGGTGTACTTCGGGGTCCGGGAGCACGCCATGGGCGCAATCTGCAACGGCATGGCCCTGCACGGTGGAATGCTCCCGGTCAACGGGACCTTCCTGGTGTTCAGCGACTACATGCGTGGCGCCGTTCGCCTGGCCGCCCTGAGTTCCGCCCGGACGACCTTCGTCTGGAGTCACGATTCGGTGGGCGTGGGCGAGGACGGACCCACCCACCAGCCGGTGGAGCATGCCGCTGCGCTTCGTGCCATGCCGGGCATCCCGGTGTTCCGGCCCGCCGACGCCAACGAGACCGCTGCAGCGTGGCGCTACATAGTCGGGGCAGATGGCCCCGTGGCCCTCCTCCTGACCCGTCAGGACGTCCCCGTCCTGGCAGGGTCCACCGACCACGACGCCGTCGCACGCGGTGCATACGTGCTGGCCGATCCGGATGGTGAACCCGATGTCGTGCTGATCGGAACCGGCAGTGAGGTGGCCGTCGCCCTGGATGCAGCGGCGACCCTGACGGCTGCGGGTCACTCCGTGCGCGTGGTCTCGATGCCCTGCACCGAACTCTTCGCCGAGCAGGCTGATGGATACCGGGCATCCGTGCTTCCCGCCGGAATCCCCACGGTCTCGGTGGAGGCCGGTGTCACGTTCGGGTGGGCACGCTGGGCCGACACCAGCATCGGCATCGACCGCTTCGGTACCTCAGCTCCCGGCGAGCAGGCCATGACGGGTCTGGGGATCACCCCCGCAGCCGTCGTGGCGGCCGCGGAATCCCTCCTTGGAACCTGAACCCACGCTGGATTGTGTGATGAACCGACTCCATGACCTCTACACCGAGCAGGGCCAGAGCCCCTGGTTGGACAACCTCAGGCGGAGTTGGATCGCCTCGGGGGAACTGCAGGGCTGGGTGGACCGCGGGGCGCGCGGCATCACCTCCAACCCGTCGATCTTCCAGAAGGCCATGACGGGAACCGACGCCTACGACGAGCAATTGCGTTCGCTGACGGAATCGGGATGCAGCGTCGAGGAGAGCTACTGGGAACTCGTGATCCGCGATATCCGTGACGCCCTCGAGATCCTGAGGCCGGTACACGAGGCCTCCGACGGCCTGGATGGCTACGTCTCGGTGGAGGTGGACCCCCGGCTGGCCCCCGACACCGACGGAACCATGACCGCCGCCCGCCAACTCCACGAGCGTCTGGACCTACCCAACCTCTACGTGAAGATCCCGGGTACCGCCGAGGGAATCCCGGCAATCCGGCAGATGATCTCGGAGGGGCGGAGCATCAACGTCACCCTCATCTTCTCGCTGGAGAGCTACAGCGACGTGATGGAGGCCTACATATCGGGCCTGGAGTCCTGTAGTGGGGACCTCTCGGGGGTTTCCTCGGTTGCCTCGTTCTTCATCAGCCGCACCGACGTGGAGGTGGACCGTCGGCTGGACCAGTTGGGCGGAGCCGAAGCACTGGCGCTACGGGGCCGTGCGGCGGTGGCCCAGGGCCAGGTGGCCTACTCCATGTTCCGGTCCATGTTCAGCGGTCCCCGCTGGGACGCCCTCGTCCAACGGGGCGCACGGGTGCAGCGGCCGCTGTGGGCCTCCACCTCGACCAAGAACCCCTCCTATCCGGACACCCTCTACGTGGACAGCCTGATAGGGCCCGACACCGTCAACACCCTCCCCGACGCCACCCTCGAGGCCTTCGAGGACCACGGGACGGTTGCCCGGACCATCGACGCTGATCCTGACGCCGCCCATGCCGTGCTGCAGGCCGTTTCGGATGCCGGTGTCGACCTGGCCGACGTCGCCCGGGTCCTGGAGAACGAGGGCGTGGCCGCCTTCGTGGCCTCCTTCGATGATCTCCTGGCCGACCTGGGGGCGAAGGCCGCCACCTTCTGAGCGCTGCCGGGGCAATCACCTCCGGGTTAGTTGCAAATAGCAACTGACTACTACGCTCGGCAGATGCCAGACGACGTCGTCGGTGACGACTGTTCCATCGCAGCCACCCTCGCAGCCGTCGGCGACCGTTGGACCCTGCTCATCCTGCGTGACCTGTTCCGTGGGGTGCGCCGCTTCGAGCACCTCCGGTCGGACCTCGGCATCGCCCGAAACCTCCTCACCGACCGGCTGCAGCGCCTGGTCCAGCTCGAGATCGTGCACCGCGTCCCCTACCAGGACCGACCGGTACGCCACGAGTACCGCCTCACCGCCAAGGGGGCAGACCTCTCCCCGGCTCTTGTTGCCCTGATGCGTTGGGGCGACCGGTGGTACACCCTGGACGGTCCTCCCACGCTCCTCGTGCACGACAGCTGTGGCACGCCGCTTGACCAGGCCGTCTCCTGCCCCGCCTGTCATGAGCCGGTCGGGCCCCAGCACATCCGAAGCCGCCCCGGACCGGGACGCATGACCCAGACCACAGGAGCCCATCGATGACCAGCCCGCATGAGGAACTGCACGGAGAGGACCTCCTCGCCGCAGCCAGGGAGGTCCGCGACCTCCACCACGGAACCCGCATCACGTACAGCCCCAAGGTGTTCATCCCATTGACCATGCTCTGCAGGGACCGCTGCGGCTACTGCACGTTCGCCCAGCCACCGGCCCGCCTGGAGTCGCCCTACCTCTCCACGGAAGACGTCCTGGAGATCGCCCGGGCGGGAGCCGCCGCCGGCTGCCACGAGGCGCTATTCACCCTGGGGGAGCGTCCGGAGCTCCGCTACCCCGCGGCCGCCGACTGGCTGCAGCGCCACGGACATGCAACGACGCTGGAACTGCTCGCCGAGATGGCACAGCTGGTCCTGGACGAGACAGGCCTCCTCCCCCACTCCAATGCCGGCGCCCTGCATGCCGACGAGCTCGCAGCCCTCCGCAGCGTCGCACCCTCCCAGGGGATGATGCTGGAGTCGCTCCGGTCGGACCTGGACTGCCACCGGGGCGCCCCGGACAAGGAACCCGGCCGACGCCTCGAGACCCTCGAAGCAGCGGGCCAGCTGGCCATCCCCTTCACGACGGGGATCCTCGTCGGGATCGGCGAGGACCGCGACGACCGCATCGCCGCCCTGGAGGCCATCGCCGCATCCCACAGACGCCACGGCCACGTGCAGGAGGTCATCGTCCAGAACTTCCTGCCCAAGGCGGGCACGGCAATGCACTCCGCTCCCCCCTGCCCCAGCGACGTCTACCGGGAGGCCATCGCCCTGGCCCGCCTGATCCTCCCCCCGGAGATCCACCTCCAGGCACCGCCCAACCTGTCCGACGACTTCGGACCCCTCCTGGACGCCGGCATCGACGACTGGGGTGGCGTCTCGCCGGTCACCGCCGACCACGTCAACCCCGAACGGCCCTGGCCCGACCTGGACCGCCTCAGGGAGGTCACCGAGGCACGTGGGTTCGCCCTCGCCCCCCGGCTCACCGTGTACCCGGAGTACGTCCGGGACCAGACCCGTTGGATCCACGAGGACCTCCGCTTCCAGGTGATGGACCGGAGCGATGCGGAGGGAATGGGGCGCGACGACCCCGGGGCCGTCTTCCCCGAGGAGATCGAGATGGTCAGGGCATCCGATGGCGCCGAGGTCCGCCAGGTCGGACACCGCTCCACCGCGTGGTACTCCGGAAGCCCGATCAGCCCACCGACCCTCGTACCGGCGTCGTCCGCGGCCAGAGGTCATCTCCGCGAGGTGCTCGACGGCGTTCTGGACGAACAGCAGGCGGGACGCGACGAGTTGCTGGCCCTCTTCGCCGCCCGTGGCCCGGAGGTGGCCGCCGTGGCCGAGGTGGCCGACGAGCTGCGGCGGAGGGCCGTTGGCGACACCGTCACCTGGGTTGCCAACCGCAACATCAACTACACGAACGTCTGCACCTACAAGTGTCGATTCTGTGGCTTCTCCAAGGGACCCCTCTCGCTGAACCTGAGGGGCACCCCCTACCTCCTGGAGATGGACGAGATCGCATCCCGGGCTGCCGAGGCCGCCCGGATGGGAGCCACCGAGGTCTGCCTCCAGGGCGGAATCCATCCCGACTTCGACGGCAATTACTACATAGACGTGACGCGGGCGGTCCGTGAGGCGGTGCCCGACATCCACGTGCACGGCTTCACCGCACTCGAGGTGACCGAAGGCGCCCTGCGACTCGGCGAGCCCCTGGCCGACTACCTGCGGCGTGCCAAGGAGGCCGGCCTGCGGTCACTTCCCGGCACGGCGGCCGAGATCCTGGATGACGACATCCGGGCCGACCTCTGTCCCGACAAGATCAACAGCGAGGAGTGGCTCGAGGCCCACCGAACAGCCCACGGTGTCGGCATCGCTTCCAACATCACCATCATGTTCGGCTCCATCGAGCGACCCGAGCACTGGGTCCGCCACCTACTCCGATGCCGCGACCTCCAGGAGGAGACCGGTGGGTTCACCGAGTTCGTCGGTCTGCCGTTCGTGCACATGGCCTCCCCCATCTACCTGCAACGTAATGCGCGCAGGGGCCCCACCTTCCGGGAGAACCTGCTGATGCACTCGGTCGCCCGCATCGCCTACCACGGCCTCATCGACAACATCCAGGCCTCGTGGGTGAAGATCGGCTTCGATGGCGTCCGGCAGCTGCTGCAGGCCGGGGTGAACGACCTGGGCGGGACCCTCGTGGACGAGAACATCTCACGGGCCGCCGGCGCACAGCACGGCCAGCAGGTCCGCCAGGAGGACCTCGAGGGCCTCGTGGCGCCGTTGGGCCGCACGCTCGAGCAGCGCACGACCCTCTACGGCAGGGTGGAGCAGGGTCATCGACTCACGGTCACCCGGGAGGACGACGGGCGGACCCTCATTCCCCTGGTGAGCGCCTGACCACCAGCTCCTGCACCGGGAGCTACCTCACCAACCAGCGTCGTCGGGCTCGTCCAGCAGGTGGACCGCCTTGTCCACCGCACGGCGCGCCCGGGTGAGCCTCCGCTCGTCGACGGGCAACTCGGTTCCCCCGGCGTCGATCGACTCGCGCAGGCGCATTATCGCAAGGTCGGCCATCTCCTCGGAGATGGCCTCTAGGCGGGCCCTGATCTCGGCGAATTCACCGGCCACTGCGATCCTCCAGTGCCTCTGCGACTACTTCCATCGGGTGCCTCACTTCCAGTCCGGCAGCTGCGAGGTACATGGCGCAGCCGGGGTTGGCGCTGATCACCGTACGGGCACCTGACCGGTCGAAGGCGCGCCTGATGGCCGCCAGCTTCCGCTCGCGAACCTCTCCGGCAAGCTCCGGCTCCAGCATCTGGAACGCCCCACCAGCGCCGCAGCAGAGCCCCTCGTCGTCCAACTCGACGAGCGTGGCATAGGGGCCCACGACCTCCCGGACCGCTCCGTGGACTCCCTGGGCGTGGCGCAGGTGGCACGGGTCCTGTACGACCACCGGCTCTCCTGCCGGCCCGGACGACTCCGGCAGCAGTTCCGGATTGGCAGCCAGCCATTCGTGGACGTCGAACACCCTCTCGGAGAAGGCGGCCGCAGCCGGCGTACCGAGCAGTCCCCCGTACCGCTTCAAGGCTGCGCCGCAACCGGCCGAGTCCACGAGGATGGGTCGATCTCCGGGCAGGGCGGCCATGACCACCTCGGCCCGCCTCATCGCCTCCCCGTGCAGGCCTGCGTGCCCGTGCAGTGCCCCGCAGCACCCCACGGCCCCCCCGGTCCGTTCGACGCTCCGACCGCCAGCCACCAGGACGTCCTCGACGGCATCGTGGATCTCCGGCTGGCAGGCATCCATCACGCAGCCCGTGAAGAGCAGCACGTCCCCGCCTGGTGTCGAGCGACGACGGTTGTCGCCCAGGGGAAGACGGGCCGGGAAGAGGCCGGTACGGGGAACCAGGCCCAGCCGTTGGAGCACCGCGAGGATTCGAACGCCGAGGCGCAGGAGGCGGGGCCGGCCCAGGAGCCGGAGGCCGAGCCTCAGCCTGAGGGGTGGCCGGCTCTCTGTGGACATCACCGCACGGGTCGTGGAGATGAGCTCCTCGAACGGCACCCCGGAAGGACACGCCGTTTCGCAACCCAGGCACTGCACGCAGGTCGACATCGCGTCCAGCCACTCGCCGTCCATGGGAGCGCCCTCCAGCTCCACTGCCGCCATCAACGAGATCCGGCCGCGTGGCGAACGGCTCTCATCCCCGGTCACCCGGTACGTGGGGCAGTGGGGCAGGCAGAGACCGCACTGCACGCAGGTCGCAAGGGAGTCACCGGACAGGCCGAGGGGACCCGGGGTCGTCATGCCGCCACCCGGTAGGGATCCCGGCCGGGGTTCAGCCGACCCGAAGGATCGAACGACGCCCGCATCCGTCCAGCCAACCGACGAACGCCGTCGGACACCGTCGGGAGCCCTCCATCGTCCGGTTGGTGGACCACACCGGATCCCACCTCGAGTACACCGCCGCTGGACAGCTGCCCGGTCCAACGGCCCCGACCCGGGGGAAGCACCGGCGGTTCCATCGCGGTCAACCCGAGGCGGGCCAGATCTCCCGCCGTCTCGTCCACGTCCTCACCGTGCCCCTCCAGGAGCACCCACGTCCGCACGCCATCCCAGAGCATGCATGACGGCCGGTAGGTGGCCTCCAGTACGCGCTCCGGTTCAACCTCCCCGGCCAGCCAGAGGGACCGGGCCGGCACGGGACGGGTACGCAGTATCACCCGCCCCACCAGGGCCAGGGTTCCCAGGGACCCCACCAGCAGGCGACACAGGTCGTAGCCGGTCACGTTCTTCACGGTGGGGCCCCCGGCGGTGAAGGCCGCTCCGTCGGCGCCCACGCAGTCCGCCTGGAGGAGCACGTCGGCAATCGTCCCCACCCGGCGTCGACGCAGGGCGCTGCGGCCGACCATCAGGACACCACCCACCGTCGAGCCGACCGGGCCCTCCATCCCGACCTCCAGGCCGTGGACAGCCAGATCGCCGACCAGGTCCGACAGGACCGTTCCTGCCCCGACCATCACCGTCATCTCAGCAGGCTCCAGGGTCACTATCCCGATGGGTGCCGATACCTCCCTGGCCCCGTCAGCCCATCCCCCGACTCCCCAACGGGTGCCTCCACCGCGCACGCAGACCGCTCCGGAGTCGCCCACGTCGGACCGGAAGTCCTCCATCCGGGCATCCCCGGCGCTCATACCCACGCCCCGTCCGGTAGCCGTCCGAGGCTGGTCACGTGACCGCAGGAGGCTCCGGTCGGGAGCACCTTGGCAGGATTGGCACGGCCCACCGGGTCGAACGCAGAACGCAGGCGCTGCTGGGCCTCCAGGTCGGCTGGGCTGAATTGGAGTGACATGTAGCGCTTCTTCTCCAGTCCTATGCCGTGCTCGCCGGACAGGACCCCACCGGCGGCCACCGAGACACGGACTATCTCCTCACCGGCAGCCAGGACCCGCTCCATCACACCCGCCTCCCGTGCATCGAATACGAGCAACGGGTGGAGGTTCCCGTCTCCCGCATGGAACACGTTCATCACGATGAGGTCCTGCTCCTCCACGATCTCGTAGATTCGCTCGAGCACCTCGGCCAGCTTCGTCCTGGGTATGACCGTGTCGTTCAGGTAGTAGTCGGGCTTGATGACGGCAATGGCCCCGAAGGCGCTCTTTCGTCCCTTCCAGATGCGTTCCCGCTCATCCTCGTCGGCCGCAACCCGCACCGACCGTGCCCCGTGGGTACTCGCCAGCTCCCGGATCCGCCGTATCTCGTCGATCACGCCGGACGGCTGGCCATCCAGCTCGACGATGAGCACGGCGGCGGCGTCGGTCGGGTAGCCGGCGTTCACGAACGGCTCGACGGCCTGCACCACCCGCTGGTCCATCATCTCGAGGGCCGCCGGGACCATCCCCGCGGCGATGATGGCACTGACCGTCTCTGCAGCCGCACCGACGCTCATGAAGTCGAGGAGCAGGGTCGCCACCTCCGGCGGATCCTCGGTCAGGCGCACGCAGATCCGAGTCGCTATCCCGAGAGTCCCCTCCCCGCCCACGAACGCCCCACGAAGGTCGTAGCCCACCGAGTCGCCTTCCTCCTCTCCCAGCACCACGACCTCTCCATCAGACAGGACCACCTCCACGGCCAGGACGTGGGCGCTGGTCACCCCGTACAGGAGGCAGTGCGGGCCCCCGGAGTTGTTGGCCACGTTCCCCCCGATCGTGCAGGACTGCTGGCTGGAGGGATCCGGGGCGAAGTGGAGACCGGTCCCCGCCAGGTGGCGGCTGAGGTCCAGGTTCACGACCCCCGGTTCCACCCAGGCCAGTCGCCGGGGCACGTCCACCTCCAGGATCCGGTCCATCCGGGTGAGCACCACCATGACCGGCTCGTCGCAGGGCACCGCCCCACCAGCCAGCCCGGTACCTGCACCACGGGCCACGAAATCCCGCCCATGGGCCAGCGCAGCCACCACGCACGCCGATACCTCTTCGGTCGTCTCCGGAAAGCAGATCACCCCGGCCTGCCCACCACGGATCACCGAGGCATCGCGGCTGTAGAGCCGACGGGCCCCATCGCCCACCTGGACCCGCTTCGCGTCAAGGGCCGAGACGAGGGCGCGAACCAGGGGATCCCGTGATCGTCCAGACATCCACCGCATTCCAACAGTCTGCCGCCTGCGTCGGTGCGGTGACTGACCGGCCGGATCCTGGCTGGCGTCCGAGGATCCATTCCCGTCAGGGTGTAGGAAGAACCCCGTGAATCGGCTCCGCACCATCGCCACCCGTGGCGACACTCCGGTGCTTGCGCTGTCCATCCTCACCGGAGCCATCGTCGCGACCGTCATCGCCGGCTTCGAGTACGTCTCCGCCACCGTCCTACTGGACCGGGTCATGCACCGTCCGCTCTGGCAAATCGCCCTGGCGCCCGCTCTGGGCCTGATCCTGGCGACCCTGATCCTGCGCTACGCCGGGCGCTCCATGTCGGCATCCACATCGGACGAGTTCAATCGGGCATTCCACGAACGGTCTCCCAGCCTCCCCCTCCGGGACCTTCCGCTCAAGCTGCTGGCCGGAATAACGACCATCGGGCTGGGAGGCTCGCTCGGCCTGGAGGGCCCCTCCATCTACGCCGGGTCCTCCATCGGCCTGGCGATGAGGAACCGCTTCCGTCGATGGCTGCGGCGCGACGACGTAAAGATCCTCCTCACCGCCGGGGCTGCCGCCGGCGTGGCGGCCGTCTTCAAGGCACCGGCCACCGGCGTGCTCTTCGCCCTGGAGGCTCCGTACCGCGACGACGTGAACCGTCGGGCCCTGCTTCCCTCCCTCCTGGCGGCGGCAACCAGCTACGTCGTCTACGTGAACCTCATAGGCCACGAGTCGGTCATCCCCTTCCTGAACGATCCGCTGAACCGGGTCGGGCTGAACATCAAGGAACTGTCCATCGCCTCGTCCGAGAAGGTCGTCTGGTTCGAGGTTTCCGACCTGGCCGACCTGTTCACCACCGTCCAGGTGAACGACGTGTTCGGTGCCATCCTGCTGGGCATCTTCGCCGGCCTGGGCGGCCGCTCGATGGCATGGATGGTCCGGTGGGCCAAGACGCAGTCCAGGACCGACCATTTCGTCCGACGCGTCCTGCTGGGTGGCGCCGCCCTGGCCGGCCTGGCCTTCGCCTCCGACCTCCTCTTCGACGCTCCCCTCACGATCGGCCCCGGCTTCCAGGCGATGGACTGGGTCGTCAACCCGTCCAACGGGCTCGGGCTGATAGCGCTCCTGTTCGGGCTACGGATGGCGGCCACCATCGTCACCCTGGCTGCCGGAGGAGTCGGAGGACTGTTCATCCCCCTGGCCGTGCAGGGCGTCGTCCTCGGCCAGTTCACCGGGCAGCTCCTGGGATCGGACAGGCCCGGCCTGTATCCCACCCTGGGCCTGGCGGCCTTCCTGGGTGCCGGCTACCGCGCACCCATCTCGGCCGTGATGTTCGTGGCCGAGTCGACGGGCGGGTCCTTCGTGGTCCCGGCGCTCGTGGCCGCCGCTGTCAGCCAGTTGGTCGCGGGAAAGTCGTCGGTGGCGGAACACCAACACAGCGTCCGTCTCGGGCACCTGGAACGGAGGTTCACCCTGCCGGTGACCTCCGCACTGGACACCGATGTCATGACGGTGCCCCCTGACGCCACCGTGGCCGAGTTCATGTACCTGCACGTGCTGGGCCGGCGTGAGCGGTCCGTGGCGGTGGTCGACGGAAGCCTCTACCTCGGAATGATCAGCCTCACCGAGGTCTCCACCATCGAACGCTCGGCGTGGGACGACACCACAGTTGGGTCTCTCCTGTCCGAGGAGCAACCCTCGGCGCGACCCGGGTGGTCGCTGCGGGACACGGTCGTGGCCATGGAGAAGGCCGACGTGGACGTCCTGGCGGTGACCGATGCGGAGGGCGCCTTCATAGGCATGATCTCGGCCGATGACATCCTGAAACTGGACGAGATCCTGGACGAGACGGGCGGCTGAGCCCCCGTCGGTCAGGCGGTCTCGGTGGATTCCTCCAGCGACTCCCCGAGTTCCTCGCCGCTCTCGTCTCCCGAGGCGTCACTGGCCGGGGGATCCCACTGGTCCTCCCGGTCCTCGATCTGGAGGCTGTCGAAGATCGAGTCCAGGTCCAGGTCCTGGTTCTGCTTCAACGCCCTTGCTTCCTCGTAACGGCGGTGCCGGCCCTTTTTCACCGTGGACCCTCCAGGTCGATTCTCGTCAACGATCGATCGCCCATACTACCGACGACGGAACACGAAGGTAGGGCGCGGGCCCCGCCGGAGGAGGCTGCCTTCTTCAGGTCCCCCGAGACTCCAGCAGCAGCCCACCGCGCCCGTCGAAGGCCAGGGACGCCCGGCCGCTGAGAAGGTCGTCGACGGGCCCACCGACGACCTCGTGGCGCCACCCACTGGTCATGCGGCAATCCTCGTCGCCCCGGACCAGGGCCTCGATGTCACTGCGGGTTCCGACCAGCGTCGGATCCAGGTCCAGGTTGCGTGAGAGCTGTGCCACCCACGCCGAGACCAGGGTCACGCCGGCGCGGATGTCACGCCCACCACCTGACCGGTGGGGATCCAGTCGTACCGGTGGCAGGTCGCCGGCGACCGCCACCGCTGCGACTATCCCCTCCGCCACCGCACCCTTGTGGTGTCGCCCGTCCAGGCCGCGCACCCCCTTCAGGTCCGCTACGGATGCCGGGGCCCTCTGCGAAACAGCCACCACCCCCAGGTCCGGCAGGACGTGACGGACCGGAATGTCCACCTCGGCAGCCCGTCGTTCACGCCAGGCGGCAACCGAACGGGCGACGTCCCTCGCCTGGCCCCTGAGCTGCCGTGCCTCCTTGATCCGCTGCCAGGCATCCTCCGGAACCCGCCGCCCACGCTCGCGTTCGAGCATCTCCCGGCACTCCTGTTCCGCCCACGCCAGTCGGCCGTCAGCTGTCAGCCTTGCGACCTGGAGGTCGTGGATCTCCAGCAGGTTGGCCACGTCGGAGGCCGCGTAGTCCATCTGCGATCGGGTCAGGGGCCGGGCCAACCAGTCGGTGAGGCGATCCCCCTTGGGTAGTCGAAGCCCGAGCAGTCGCTCGTGGAGCGAAGCCAGGGACGGCGAGGACATGCCCATGAAGCCGGCCGCCAACTGTGTGTCGAACAGGTTCAACGGCACGGCCCCGCAGACCCGGTCGAACACCTCGAGGTCCTGACCAGCGGCATGCATCACCACCAGGAGGTCCGACCGGACGAGGCCCGCCAGGGCCGCCAGGTCCAATTCCAGGGGGTCCACCAGGACCAGGCCACCCTCCCATGCGATCTGGATCAGGGCGACCCTCGGGAAATAGGTCTTCTCGCGGTGGAACTCGGTGTCAACCGCTATGCGCTGCTGTCCTGCGAGGGTTCCGATCAGATCATCGAACTCCGCCTGGTCCACGACCAGGCGGTACGTCGGACCGGGCCGCCCGTTCAGGCCGGGCTCCCGGACTCGGTGGGCAGGCCGGCATCCACCCACGCCGTCGTTCCCCCGGCCACGTTCACGGCGTCGCGCCCCTCGCCCCGTAGGAACTCGGCCGCCGCCATGCTCCGGCCGCCCTTGGCGCAGATCACATAGAAGGTCCCGTCAGCGGGCACCTCGTCGAGGCGATCCGGCACGCTCTGGAGGGGCACGAGGATTCCGCCCGGAACCCTCACCTCGTCGTACTCGTCAGGCTCCCTGACGTCCACGAGCGTGGCCCCGGCAGCCAGCCGGCCCTCCAACTCATCCACATCGATCTCCGGCACGTCCACATTCCACTCCCGGATCAGGTTCCACATCCCAGCCGTGGCGCACCCTACAGGCCGGCCCGTCCCGACTCGTCCAGGTCCTCGGGGCTGTCAACGTCGCGCAGGGAGAGTGGGTCCAGACCGACCACCTCGACCACCGGCAGGTCACCCAGGGCCCGTCGAGGCGCACGCTCCCCCGCAGCGAAGGCACCCTCCAGAAGGCCCAGGGCCGAAACCGGCCAGCAGGCGTGCATCCACTGCCTCCGACCCTCCAGAACCGCCACGATGACCGCCGGCACCTCGTCGACCACGTCCAGCAGGGCACCCACGCTCGCCTCCGAGGCCTTTGGCAGGTCACATGAGAGGACCACCACGTGGTCACAATGCCCACCGAAATGGCGGAGGGCCGTGAGGATGCCCCCCAGGGGACCGTGGCCCGGGTGTAGGTCCGGGACGTTCCTCAGCCCGAGATTCCGAATGCCGTCGACGTCTCCGCCCACCACGACGACCCCGGCATCCACCACCGCATCCAGGACCCCGGCCACGGAAGACACCAACGGAGTTCCATCCACCTTCAGGAAGGCCTTGTCACGGCCCATCCGCCGGCTGGAACCGCCCGCCAGGACCGCCCCACCCACGCTGCCATGCAGCGGCCCCGCCACCTGGTCGGCTCAGGCCGGTCCGGCGGAGGGAGCATCCGCTGGGGGCCAGGCGGGGTCCAGCTGACGGAGGAACAACTCACAGCGCTCCTCCTCGTCGGTCTCCCCGATCTCCCCGGCTGTGCGGGCCAGGCCTGCAACGGCACTCAGGAACCCACGGTTGGTCGGATGCTCCCACCTGACGTAGCCGGATCCCCGCCATCCGCTCTGCCGCAGGGTGTCCAGGCCGCGGTGGTAGGCGACGCGATATGAGGCGTAGGACTCGATCGTGTCGCGGCCGAGGTCGCCCAGCATGACCCAGGCCCGCAGGTGGCGCGGCCACCTGGTGACGACCTTCGCCACGGCCGAGCGCCGTTCATCCAGCGGTAGCCGGGTGGCGATACCCAGGAGGTCCTCAGCCTCGACAGGCTCGGGGCCCAGGATCGTCTCCGGTGGGCCGCTGCCCGAAAGGTTGACTGGTCTGTCCATCGTCATGGCGGCTGAGGCTACCCGGCCCTGTGGCCGGCGACCGTAGCGCTAGCCTCGGCCGGTGCCCACCGAGTTCCTGGACCGCATCGAGTTGCCGGAGCTCGTCCGACTACCGGCCTGGGCGGATCCCGAGGTGGTCAGGTCCGCCTCCGGCATAGCGATCGTCGTGGCCCTGATCGCACTGTTCCTGGCCCTCCGGATCATCCGACGGCTGCTCGTGAGGGTGGTTGTGGTGGTGCTCCTGGCGGCCCTCTCCGTCGGCCTCTGGGAACAGCGGACCGACCTTGTGGACTGCGCCGTGGACTGTTCCTGCGCCGTATTCGGGCAACCCCTGGTGATTCCCGCCGAACTGAACCCCAACTGCACCGCCGCCTGATCGGGCGGCCAACCTCAGGCCTCGGGCACCCGCTCGATCCTCAGGACGTTCGTGGACCGGGACCGGATGTTGGTGCCGGCCAGGACCCCCACCAACTGGCCCGGGGCGACGTCGCCCCGGTCACGGGCCGCGACCAGGGCTGCCGCCACACGAAGGGCGATGTCGCCCTGCTCCGGAAGGTGGAGCGGCTCGGTCCCCCAGCTGAGCGTCAGTTGGCGGACCGTCCTCTCATTGGCACTCAGGCCGAGGATGCGTGCCGAAGGTCGGAATCGGGCCATCGAACGGACGGTGAAGCCACTACCCGAGATGCACAGAATGGTCTGGATGCCCAGTTCGTCGATGGCACGCGCCGTGGCCTGGGTCATCGCATCGGTGATGGAGGTGTCCGAATCGTCCGTGTCCGTCATTCGCAGGTCGGACAACTCGGACATCCACGCCCGATGGTCGAACGCACGGTCGGCCCTCTCGGCTATGCGTGCCATCGTCGCGACCACGTTCACGGGATCCACGCCTATGGCCGTCTCCCCCGACAACATCACGGCACTGGATCCGTCCCACACGGCGTTGGCCACATCGGATACCTCGGCCCTGGTCGGCTCGGGGTTCGTCACCATCGTCTCGAGCATCTGGGTGGCGGTGATCGCAGGACGACCCAGGGCGATGCACCGCTTGATGATCTCCTGTTGCACTCGCTCCCGAGGTCGCCGCGGGCGACCATCACCGCTCCCGAGGCCGCGATGATCGCAGGCAGGTCGTCGATGGCCGCCCTCGTCTCGATCTTGGCGACCACGAGCGGTCCCTCCGGGTGCGGCGCCACCGGCAATCGGGCCAGGTCCTCGGCGGACCGGACGAATGAGAGGGCGATCATGTCCACGTCGAGTTCCACGAACCGCTCCACGGCCCGCAGGTCCTCCTCTGTCGGAGCCGTCATGGACAGGCGGTCCGACGGAATGTGCAGGCCCGGGCTTCCGTTCAGGACGCCCCCATGTGCCACGCGGGCTTTCAGGCGATCACCGTCGGCATCCAGGATCTCAAGGATCACCCGCCCGTCGCCCATGCTGAGGCGGTCACCGGGTTCCACGTCGGAGAGAAGGCCTTCGTAGTCCACCTCGATATCGGACGCATTGCTCCGGGTGCTCCCGATACGCAGCTTCACCTGCGTGTCCTCGACGAGGGCCACCGGTTCGGCCCCGAACGGAGCCGCCCTGACCTTGGGCCCGGGCAGGTCCACGAGTATGCCCACGTAGCGTCCCTCGAGGGCGGCTATGCGTCGGATGTCGGCCATCCGGGCTGCCGCCTCGTCGATCGTGTTGTGGGCCAGGCCGAGTCTCGCCACGTCCATTCCGGCACGTATCAATCCGCGGATGGTCGCCTCGTCCTCGGAGGCGGGTCCGATGGTGGCGATGATCTTGGTGCGACGGGCCATCGGGCCACGATACCGATCAGGTTGCGGTACACCCCGGGCGGATCCGCCGGTGCCGGCTGGATCGGGCGCCGCCACGCCCCCGGGGCACTACCGTCTCGGCGATGCCCCGACCGGCGCTCCACCCCTACCTGGACCATCCGGGAACCCTCGCCTTCGCCCACCGCGGCGGCACCGAGGCATACCCGGAGAACAGCCTGGCCGCATTCCGCCACGCTGTGGATCTCGGCTTCGCGTACCTGGAGACCGATGTACACGCCACCGCCGACGGGAGGGTCCTCGCCTTCCACGACGTCGCCCTGGACCGGGTAACCGACCGGGCCGGTCGCATCTCCGAGCTGTCCTGGGCCCAGGTATCCGAGGCCCGTATCGACGGCACCGAACAGATCCCCCTCCTGGAGGATCTGTTCACCGCCTTCCCCGGCGTGAAGATCAACATCGATCCGAAGGACGACAACGTGGTCGACCCGCTGGTCGAGGTCCTGAGGGAGCATGACGCCCTGGACCGCGTCTGCCTCGGTTCCTTCTCGGATCGCCGCCTCCGTCGTTGCCGGGAGCTGCTGGGACCGGGGCTCTGCACGTCGGCCGGGCCCCTGGCCGTCTCCCTGGTTCGCCTCTCCAGCTTCGGCCTGCCCACGGGTCGACCGTCAGCCCAGTGCCTCCAGGTTCCGGTACGGCAGGGACGCATCCCGATCGTGGACCGCCGATTCGTGGGCCACGCCCATGATCGGGGCCTACAGGTGCACGTCTGGACCATCGACGACCCCACCGAGATGCACCGGCTCCTGGACCTCGGGGTTGACGGGATCATGACCGACCAGCCCAGCCTGCTGAGGTCCGTCCTGATTGAGCGGGAGGACTGGGTGGCCTGACCGGGGTGATGGATCAGCCGACGGGCAGACTCTCCGCATGATCCACATCGACACCATCCGCGTCTTCCTCCACCTGCTGGGCGTGGCCGGCTGGATCGGCGGCCAGATGGTTCTGGTGGGCCTCCTGCCACTGCTCCGAACGCTGGGACCGGACGTTCCCCGGCTGGCTGCCGCCCGCTTCGCGAGGGTGGCGTGGCCCTGCTTCGGCCTGGCGATCGCCACCGGCATCTGGAGCCTCTTCGCCATCGACCTGGGCGACCGCGACACCGGCTACCTCACGGCCCTCCTGGTGAAGCTCCTACTGGTCGGGTTCTCCGGAGCGGCAGCCGCGATCCACTCCACGACGCGCAGTGCCGCGCTGCGGGGAGCCACTGGCGCCCTCGGTGGCCTGGCCGCCCTCGGCGCACTCTTCGCCGGCGCCGTCCTGGTCACCTGAGGCCACCTCCTGCTCGAATTTCGGGCCAGCCTGTGGACCGGGCTGTGGAATTAGGTCGGTCTGCTGGGGATATCTGCTCCGGAACTGGGGAATACCCCGAATCCGGTTGATTCCGGACCGGCATCCGTGCACCATGCATCCACGCCGAACACGGCGAGGGGATCCTGAACCGGAGAACCGATCAGCCAACCGGAACTGGAGCTCAGGCTCCGGTCGAGGGCGGAGGGTCGAGAACCTGGGAAAGCCCCCAGAGTGTGTTCGGGGAGGACCGCAATCACGCTGGACCCGCGAGGGACCAGCTGTTCGGCCACCGGCACACGGGTGTCGAGGCCGGGCGGGACGACGGAATGCCTTCGGGTAGGCCGTCGGACCATCCGGACGAAGCCCCGACCGGGACCGGGCTACTGCCGGTTACTCCGCCGCCGACGGGCGACGGGGTGGATCGATGGTGGAACCGGACTCGGAGTGCCAGGTTGATCGGGTCGCTCCGGTGCCGTCGGGCATCGGGGAGGCACGGTGGACCAGGGTTCCCTCGGGAACCAGTGGCCGAGTCGGGTTCGGAGACGGAGCGTTGACGGATGCTCCGACTTACGGATCAGGGCCTGACCCTTCGGGGTGGGGCTCCGGATCGTCTGACGGGACGATCCGATGGGTGCGAGTGGAACGACGAGGTGGCTCCGAGGAGTTGACCGGTTCGCCGGGAGGCTACTCGGGGTCACTTTCGCGTTTTCGGACATGCCGCTCCCCCGCCTCGTGGGCCGGGTCGCACATGTCGACCCTGGCTATCAGGGCACGTAGGAGCCCCACCAGGCCATTGCGGCCAGGAGCGGCATTCCCACTGCCGAGAACGCCATCACCGCAGGACCCAGCCGACGCCTCGAGGCCAGGGTGGCCACCGCCAGCACGAACGGCACCCCGTTCAGTGCGTAGCGCTCCAGGCTGTTGAGGTTGTCGGCGGCGAGGGCCACCAGCAGGCAGGCCGCAGCGAAGGCGCCGTAGCGGGCCGGCCAGTTCCTGAAGAGCACCACCAGGAGGACCAGCAGGCCGGCCACGGCCACGATGTGGAGGCCGTCTCCCAGGGCCTCGCCTCCGAACAATTCCCGGACGCCGTCCACCAGTCGGCGGACCGGGTTCACCGGGTCACCCCTGAGGCTTCGTTGCACGTTCATCGGTATGAACGCCTCGTCGAAGTGCACCGAAGCCCACCAGACGAAGATCCCGACGCCGACGGGACCAGCCACAACGGCGGCGATCCGTCCAGGCAGCCGCACCGATCCGACCCCCGGTCGCCATGCTGCCGCCAGGACCGGTACCGCCAGGAGGGCCCCCGTGGGACGGACCAGACCGGCGGACAGCGCCAACAGGGCGACCGTCCACCACTGCTCGCGACGGGCACACAGCAGCACGCCGATGGCGAGGGCGAGGAACAGGCCCTCCCCGTATGCCCAGACCAGGACGAAGGCCGGTGGGAAGAGCGAGAGGGCCCACACCGCCCGACGGGCCACGGCCCGGTTCCCGGTCTCCAGGAGCACCAGCCGGTGCAGTAGCACCGCGGCCACCAGGGCCGAGACGTTGGCCAGGGACACGAGGGCCACCCCGGGCCCACCCGGCAGGATGGCGTCGGCCAGGCGACCAACCAGCACGAAGCCCGGGAAGAATCGGACGCCTTCGACCGACACACCGTCGTAGCCGTGCACGAGGAGCGACTGGTACCAGTCGCCGTCCCACGCCATGAGGCCACGTTCCACCGGCCGGGGCACACCGCCACCCCCCGGCCCAGCCAGTCGGACGACCAACCAGGCCGCCGCCACCAGCAGGCGCGCGGTGATCCATGCCGGCAGGACGACCTGGAGGTCGCTACGGACCGGGCCGGGTCGGCCCGCGGTCATGGCCTGCCCGGGAATCGGGAGAGGTTGGCCGCATCGTCGAAGGCATCGCCGTCGGCGCGCACCACCTTGGTCGGACGACCCAGCCGATCCGCCAACTCCAGACGGAGTTCACCGCACTGTGCGTCGAAGGTCTCGTACCCGTCCATCCAGACCAGCCAGACCACGGAACCGGCATCGGCCTGCTGAAGGATCCCGTCGGCCACGGCGGCGACGTCGATGGCTGCGTTGCGCTGGGCGTAGTTCGCCCAGTCGACCCGTCGACCATCGTCCAGCATCGGGTACGAGAGGGTCGTGAGACGACCCGCCAGTAGTCGGTGGCCCGCTGGCGCCAACTGGTCCGGGCAGAAGACGGCGAGGTCGCCTGTGGCAGCGTCGTCCAGGATCGCCGCGACCACCACCCCCACCTGGGTCCGGTCCCGGCTCAACTCACGGACGACCGAGACACCGGAGAGGAGGACGAGGAGGGCCAACGCCACCACCGCCCCTCCACCGGGGAGACGCCGTAGCCCCATGCCGGCGGCCAGGACCACGGGCACCAGGGCGAACATCCCGTACCTGCCCTGGAAGGCGGTGTCGGTGGCCAGGCTCACCGCCGCTCCCAGCAGCATGGTCGCCAGCCCGATACCTGCCGACACCCGCAGCCAGCCCAGGTCCGTACAGCCCAGCACCGCTCCTGAACCGGATGTCCGGGTTCCCACACCCAGGACCACGAGCACGGAGAGCACCACCGCCACCAGGAGGGCTTCCGATCCACGGCCACCTCCGTACGCCTCGAGGGTGAGGGCGGCCACGACCGTGGGTCGTGGTGCCGGTGACCACGGCGTCCCCGTATGCGCAAGCTGGTCGAGGAACACGGGCAGCCATGGAATGAAGGCCATGCATCCGGCGGCAACGGCTCCGGCCAACCTGAAGGCACGTTCCCCGCCCCCACGACGGCCACCCCCGAGGAGCCCGATCCCGACGACGGCCACGATGAAGAACGACCAGTAGTGCGTGAGCAGGAGGGCGGCGACCACCGCAGAGACCGCGGCCAGCCGTCCAAGGGAAGGTGAGTCCCATGCCCGCACGACGGCGAGGTGGCCGAGCAGGAGGAGCACCAGGATCAGCAGGTACATCCGTGCCTCGGTGGAGTAGCGGATGGCGAACGGGCTGGATGCCATGACCCCCAGGACCAGCCACGCTCCCGTCCGGTCGAGGTGGCGTCGTGCCACCAGCCACACGAGGGGCAGGGATACGACGCCCAGCACCCCGGAGAAGGCCCTGACAGCGACGTCGCCCTCGCCCAGCAGGCTCGTCCAGAGGGCCAGCAGGACGTAGTAGAGGGGCGGGTGTCCATCGTGGCGGAGGGCCTCCACCAGTTGCGACCAGCCCAGCCCGGCCTCCTCCGCCAGGGATGCGGAGATGGCCTCGTCCAGCCACATGGGAGATGCCGGGAGGAATCGCAGCAGGATGCCGCCGACCACCGACACCACCACCACGGCGGTGATCAGGTGCTTATGGCGGGCCTCCTCCACGGCGGATGAGCGTACCTTCGGGCTCCGGAACAGTCCGGTACGCTCGGTCCGCACCCGGTCCCCGTGAGGCCGGAGGCCGACCACGCCCCTCACTGATGAGCACCTCCCCGCACCCCCCCGCCGACCCCGCCGACCCCGCAGCAGACCGACTCCGACCGGTCATCATCGGCGCCGGGCCGGCCGGCCTGACCGCCGCCTACCAGTTGGGCAAGGCCGGTGTCCGGTCCACGGTGCTGGAAGCCGACGAGGTCGTGGGCGGGATAAGCCGGACCGCGGTACGCGACGGTTGGCGGTTCGACATCGGTGGCCACCGGTTCTTCACCAAGGTCCGCGCCGTGTCGGACCTCTGGCACGAGATCCTGGAACCGGAGGACTTCCTGCTGCGCCCCCGCATGAGCCGGATCTTCTACCGCGGCAAGTTCTACGACTACCCACTACGGGCCATGAACGCCCTCCGGAACCTGGGGGTCCTGGAGGCCATCCGCTGTGTGCTCTCCTACGTCTGGGTCCGGATCCATCCGCCCCGGGACCTCACCTCCTTCGAGGGGTGGACCGCCAGCCGGTTCGGGTGGCGGCTCTACAGGACCTTCTTCAAGACCTACACCGAGAAGGTCTGGGGAATTCCGGCCGACGAGCTCCAGGCCGACTGGGCAGCCCAGCGGATCAAGAACCTTTCCCTCTTCAGCGCGATCCTGAACTCGTTGATGCCACGACGCAACCAGAAGGACATCACCAGCCTCATCGAGGAGTTCGAGTACCCACGGTACGGGCCGGGAATGATGTGGGAGCGGTGCCACGAGCTGGTCACCGAGCAGGGGTCCGAGGTCCTGCTGGAGCATCCGGTCCGACGGATCCGCCACGCCGACGGCCTGGCCCACGAGGTGGAGGCCGACGGACCGGACGGGCCGGCAGTGTTCCCCGCCAGCCACGTCATCTCGTCGATGCCCCTCCCCCACCTGCTGCTGGCGATGGACCCTCCGATTCCGGAAGATGTACGACAGGCGGCCAGGGGCATCGGGTATCGCGACTTCCTCACCGTGGCACTGGTGGTAGCGGCCGAGGATGGATTCGAGGACAACTGGATCTACATCCACTCCCCCGAGGTCCGGGTGGGGCGGGTACAGAACTTCGGACAGTGGTCACCGCATCTCGTCAAGGAGGGCCGGACCTGCCTGGGGCTGGAGTACTTCGTCAACGAGGGAGACGACCTCTGGAGCTCCACGGACGAGGCCCTTGTCGAGCGCGGCAAGGCCGAGATGAAGCACCTCGGCCTTCTGGACCCCGACCGGGTCGAGGTCGGCTACGTCGTCCGGATGCCGAAGGCTTACCCGATGTACGACGCCGACTACCAGGCCAACGTCGAGGTCCTCCGGGGCTGGCTGGAGGCCAACGCCCGGAACGTCCACCCGGTGGGTCGCAACGGCATGCACCGGTACAACAACCAGGACCACTCCATGTACACCGCCATGCTCACCGTGGAGAACCTCCTGGATGACGGCAGCGGACCCTGGCACGACGTCTGGCAGGTGAACGTGGAAGAGGACTACCACGAGGAGCTCCGAACGGCCGAGGCTGACGGGGCCTGACGGTGTCGCCCCGCGCTCCGCGGCCCGACGAGGAGGCGACGACGCGGGGCGATACCGACTTCCGGCGCCGCCTCGCCCTGATCTTCCTCCTGGGACTCGCCCTGAGGGTGGCCTACGTCCTGCTGGTGGAGCGGGGAGACCCACTCTCGGGTGACGGGGTCTACTACCACGAGGCGGCGAACCTGCTGGCCGACGGCCTGGGCTTCACCGAGCCCTACCGGTACCTGCACGGTGGTGCCCAGGAGCTGCTGTTCGTCGCCGACCCTTCGAGCATCACGGCCACTGCCAACACGGCACTGCCCGGCGGGCACGTGGAGCCCACCGCCGGCCATCCCCCGCTCTGGGTGCTGGTTCTGGGTTTCTCCTCGATGCTGGGCTTCACCAGCGTGGCAGCCCACCAGATGCTCGGAGCCCTCGTCGGTGCACTGGGGGTGGCCGCAGTCGGCTGGGCCGGCCGGACCCTCGACGGGCCCAGGACCGGCCTCATCGCCGCCGGCCTCGCCGCGGTCCATGCCTGCCTCTGGCTGAGCGACGGCCTGGTCATGTCCGAGAGCCTGGTCGTCACCGGAACGGCCCTGCTGGTGGGGTGTGCCGTCCGGGCGCAGAGGTCGGCCGACAACCGGTGGATCCTGCTACTTGGCCTGGTGGGCGGCCTGACCGCCCTGGTTCGAGCCGAGATGCTGCTGGTCCTGCCCCTCGTGGCGTGGCCCGTCCTGTGGACGCCCGGGGTCGACATCCGCCGCCGGCTGATGCGCTACGTAGCGGTTGGCCTCGTGGCCGGTGCGGTGCTGGCGCCATGGGCGGTCCGGAACCTGCGTGCCTTCGAGGAGCCGGTCCTGCTCTCCAACGGGCTTGGAATCCTCCTCGCCCAGACCAACTGTGACGCCACCTACTACGGGGACAAACAGGGTTCGTGGGAGTTCCAGTGCGGCCTCCCACAACCGCTCCGGAGCGACGGTACGCCGGGAGACGAATCGGAGCGGGACCTTGTTTACCGGCAGCGGGGCCTGGAATACGTGGCCGACCATCCGGGCCGCCTGGTAAGCCACGTCGTTCCCAAGCGTGTCGGACGGCTCTGGGGGGTCTACGCCCCGATCCAGCAGCTGCGTGCCGACATCCTCGTGGAGGGCCGGGAGTTCAGGCTGTCGGTCCTGGGCCTGGTCCAGTTCTACGCCTCGGTTCCACTGGCGGTGGTCGGTGCAGCCTGGCTGCGACGACGTGGCCAGCCGCTCCTGCCGCTCCTGGCCGTGCCGCTGGTCGGGACCCTCGTGGCTGCCCTAACCCTGGGCGCCACCCGCTACCGGGTCCCCACCGACGTGGTCCTCGTGCTCCTCGCCGCGGTCGCCGTTGCCCGCCTCCGTGACCGACGAGCGTCGCTGGACCCGGGACTTAGGCTCCCCTGATGGCTCCCGCCGTCACCGTCACCCTCGACGTCGAGGACCTCCGTCCTGACCACGACCTTCCGGAACGGGTGGTGGCCATGACAGACCTGGTGCTGGACATGCTGGCCGACGCCGAGGTGCGGGCATCCATCTTCGTGGTCGGCGAGCTGGCCGAACGACGACCCGGGCTGGTGCGTCGCGCCGCGAAGGACGGCCACGAGATCGGCCTCCACTCCTGGGCCCACGTCCCTATCCCGACACAGGGCCCAGATGGCTTCCTAGCCGACATCAGTCGTGGGCGGGCACTCCTGCAGGACCTGTCCGGACAGGAGGTCACCGGCTACCGGGCTCCGATGATGTCCCTGGTACCGGCATCGGCGTGGGCGGTCCCCCTCATTGCCGAGGCCGGCTTCACGTACTCCTCCAGCGTCCTTCCGGGCCCCAGCCCCCTCTACGGGTGGCCCGGGCTGCCACGCCGGCCCTTCCGGTGGAGCGGCGGCCCGATCGAGTTCCCGTGTCCGATGGTGCGCCTCGGCCTGATCGACCTCCCCTACCTGGGCGGCACCTACCTCCGGCTGCTACCGGCCGCCGTCAGACGAATCGGGCTGCGTCGTGCCGCCCGGGACGAAGCCCTGTGGGCCTACTGCCATCCGTGGGAGTTCGACACGGAGGAGGCCTTCCACCAACACGACCACATCGGCACCCTCGCCAGCCGCATCGCCTGGTTGGGACGCTCCCGTATGGGACGGCAGTTGGGTCGACTCCTCCGGGAGTCGGTGGCTCCGCCGCTTGGCGAGGTGGCGGACGATCTTGCCGGAGACGACCTTCCGGTGGTGGACCCGAACCGACCGCCGGAGCTGGGCTGGGTGGCACGTTGGGCCAACGGTCGGCTCCGCCAGCGGTGAACACCGTAGGGACCAGGATCCGGCTCCCAGGGACATTCAAGGGGCGGTTGGCGGCGATCACCTGTCTTGGCCTGCTGGTTCGCCTCGCCCACCTGGTCCTCATCGCAGCCGACAACCCCCTGAGTGGCGACGCTGCCGCCTACCACCTGGCGGCCAACCTATTCGCCGATGGCCTGGGCTTCCCGGAGCCCTTCCGCTACTACTTCGGAGCCATCGACGTCATCCCCATGGGAACCGGTGACCTGGTCGTGGAGACATCCATCGGCCATCTCGAACCCTCAGCGGGACACCCACCGGTGTGGACCACGCTGCTCGGTGCCTTCGCCTTCCTGGGCTTCACCAGCGTCCTCCAACAACAGGTGGTGTCCGTGGTGCTGGGAGCGCCCGCAATCATCCTGATGGGGATCCTCGGCCGTGAGGTCCGATCTGAACGGGTGGGCCTGCTGGCCGCCATCGCCACGGCCGTCTATGCCTTCATCTGGGTGAACGACGGCCTCATGATGGCCGAGACCGCTGCCATCGCCATGGCCACCGCGACCATGCTGGTGGGCGTCCGCTTCTGGAAGGATCCCAGCCGTGGAGCCGCCGTGGTCCTCGGCCTCGTGGGCGGGCTGGCGGCGCTCACCAGGGCCGAGCTGGGCCTCTTCCTACCGGTGGTGGCCGCCGCCGTCCTGGTGCGGTCACCCCTCCCTTGGCGGGAGAAGGTCCTGCGCTACGCCTGCTGCGGGGTGGCGGCCATGGCGATCTGCATGCCGTGGTTCGCACGCAACATCGCGACCTACGACGCTCCGGTGTTCCTCTCCAACGGGATCGGCACCGTACTCGTCCAGGCCAACTGCGATGCGACCTACTACGGGTCCGACCTCGGCTACTGGCAGGTCTCCTGCGGCAACCCTCCCCCCTACGGCCCGGAGGGACAGATCCTGGGCGAGTACGAACGGGACCTGGTCGTCAGGCAGCGTGCCTCCGAGTACATCTCCGCCAACCGGTCCCGCCTCCTGAGCGTGGTCGTTCCAGCCCGGGTGGGTCGCATGTGGGGTGTATACGAGCCCATCGGACAACTCCGCCGGGACGTCCACGTGGATAGACGCTCGATGTCCGTCTCATTACTCGGCCTGGCCCAGTTCGCCCTCCTGGTGCCGCTGGCGGTAGCCGGAATGGAGGTCGTCCGTCGACGCCGTGGCCCGCTCCTGGTCCTGGCCGCCTGGATTCCGATCGCCACGTTCACGGCGGCCACCACGTTCGGCAATACCCGGTACAGGACGGCGGCCGAGACCTCCCTCGTCATCCTCGCCGCCGTGGCGGCCGACGCCATCCTGGAGCGGCGCCATCCGGGCGTGCCCGGAACGGGTCAACCGGTGGAGGCCTCGCAGCCCCCCGGCGGATCGTCGTAACGGGCATCGCCGGTCCAGTCACCCTCCCACCAACGCCCCGATGGCTCGCCTACGTCGTGAGTGGTCCGAAGGGCCGCCAGCACGAGGTCTCCCAGGAGGGCGGCTCCCCCGGGACAGAGATGGCCGTCGTCGCCTCCCCCGCGTACCTTCCGGACCTGGACCGGCACGCCATCCAGGCCGACCCGGAAGCGGGTAAAGCCCCACCCACCCCCAGCCGGGTCCCCGAGTGCCTCCCCGCTGTCCAGGTAGACGACCTGTCCATGGCGACCGGCCAGGGCCTCGAACTGCGCGTTGGCGGCACGACGGGCCGCCTCGAGGTGTTCCGAGGGCGGTGTCGGCGGCATTCCCAGCCAGATCACGATGGCTCCGCCGTCGACCATCCGGTCGACCACCTCGTCCAGGCGTCGGCCGTATGCCTCAGGATCGGCGAGGATTCCCACCTGGTCCCAACCACCCAGCATCACCACCACGACGTCAGGTCCGGCCAGGAGCGCTTCGGCCAGGTATCCGTCGAAACCCGGCCGCAACACGCCGATGCCACCGTACGACCGGGACTCGACCCTGACGTCGCCGGTGGCCTCCAGAGCGGCGCGTATGCCCGGGTCGGCGTCAAACGCCACCGAATCCCCGATGGTCACCACAAGGAATCTGTCCCCACCGCCTGTCGCCGCCACGGCGATGGAGAACGCAGCCGCCAGCAGGAGAACCGCCATGACGAGCCACCCGACCAGGGCGTGGGCGTTCCCCGTGGACCCGTTCAGCAGGGCGTCGGAGTCGGGAACCGGGGGCATGGGAATCGAGGGTACAGGTGCAGCACGGGCCGCTCCGGAGGCCAGCTGTAGGCTCGGTCACCCATGGACCGGTCTCCCACCCGACAGAGGTCGCCACGACGCCGGTGGACCACCCTGACCATCGTGGTGCTGGGATTATGGATAACAGCAGCCCCGTTCTCCCGGCCGCTCCCCGGCGGAGCGCCGATCTCCCGGTCGCTCCCCGATGGAACGCCGGTCTCCTTCCACTCCACCCCGGAGGTGGGCTGTCGCACCCCGCTGGTCGGCGCCTTCGTCGGCGATGCTCCCAGCGCAGACGCCTACACCTCTCCCAGACCTGCGATCGGCGACCCGATGTCGCCCACCATCGTGGACTGCGGGAGCCGGGCCAGGTTCCGCCTGGTGCTCGGCTCCACCCTCCTGGTCGTGGCCGTCGGACTGATGGTCGTGGACCGACGTCGCGGAGGCTGAGGGGGTCGTGGAGGACCTCAGGCCGACCGTCACGCTGCTGAACGAGGTGTTCGGCTTCGAACCACCCATCGGCGTGGCCCACCTCGAGTGGTACTACCGCGGCAACCCAGAAGGGCCGGCGGCCGTGGG
>LWDU01035526.1_pt1 | contig 35187 bp, 33 predicted proteins | sample 727161 | NCBI WGS metagenome assembly LWDU01 (sample SAMN04566230, study PRJNA314399) | hydrothermal vent metagenome | isolation source: deep sea hydrothermal plume seawater | place: Mexico: Gulf of California, Guaymas Basin | collected 2004-07-11 | reverse complement strand
GGAATGTGGCATTTTTTCGTCCTGATAGGCGCCATTGCACATTTCGTCGCGATCATTGGATTCGTGCGCTAACAATAACCAACGCCTTTGAGGCCAACTATTGAACAATTTTGATTCCAGCAACCCTGACGCTAAGAAAGCGGGCTTTAAAAACCTGGAGCTGCATGCCGAGTTGCTATCTAACCTGGACGACCTCGGCTTTCACACCATGACCCCAATCCAGGCATTGTCGTTGCCTAAAATACTTGATGGCCAGGACGTGATAGCACAAGCGAAGACGGGTTCAGGAAAAACTGCCGCCTTCGGCCTGGGAATACTGAACAAACTCGATGTGAAAAAATTCAGGGTCCAGTGCCTCATATTGTGCCCAACGCGCGAACTAGCTGATCAGGTCGCAAAGGAAATCAGAACGCTTGGTCGAAAAATTCACAACATCAAAGTGCTGATTTTGTTTCACTGGAGCACGGCGCACATATTGTCGTTGGAACGCCAGGCAGAACCGAAGAACACCTTAGGAAACAAAACCTCTCGTTGGAAAATTTAGACACCTTCGTTCTCGATGAGGCGGACAGAATGTTAGATATGGGTTTCGGGGAGTCGATTGCCCAGATCATTCGGTATCTGCCCGCCAAAAGACAGAACATGTTGTTTAGCGCGACCTACCCCCATAACATTGACAAGCTCGCGGAAAAAGTCATGGTCAACCCACGACGACTTGAAGCGCCCGATCAGCATGACGCAAACACCATCCAACAGCTACTGTGCCAGATCACCGACAAATCAAAGCGAACAGAAGGACTGGTGAGCCTACTGCAGAAATACAAGCCCGACTCCGCGCTCGTGTTCTGCAATACCAAACAACTAACGGAAGACGTGTCACTTGAACTCAGAAACCTGGGCTTCAGTTCACGCGCTATTCACGGTGACCTGGAGCAGAGAGACCGTGACAACAGGCTTGTACAATTCTCGAACAAAAGTCTTTCTATTCTGGTGGCTACCGATGTCGCTGCCAGAGGTCTCGATATTGATTCCCTTGACCTCGTCGTGAACTATCATTTGTCACGAGATCCCGAGGTCCACACACATAGAATAGGTCGTACCGGGCGCGCAGGGAACACTGGCCTGGCCTGCTCGTTGTTTCATGAGAGTGAAAAATACAAAATCGAGCTCCTGGAAGCCGTTTTGGAGCAGTCCCTGGAACGCACCGTCATCGACCCATTGGACCCTGGCTTCAGGCCAGCGCAACCACCTATGGCGACATTGCAAATAGACGGTGGGAAAAAACAAAAAATCAGACCCGGTGACCTATTAGGCGCACTGACCGGGGGAAATGGTATCGAGGGGAGCGCTGTCGGAAAAATCAGCATCTTCGACAGGTCGGCGTATGTCGCCATCAAGCGGACGTCATCAAAACAGGCCCTTGCTGTTCTAAACGATGGGAAGATCAAAGGCCGTTCTTTTCGCGCCCGCAAAATCTAATACCGTTCCTTTTCCCAGGGAAGTATCCAGACGGCCTAACAGCGTTAACAAACCGCTGGATAGCCTAAACAAGGCCACACAAGCACGCCACTAATGCCCTTTACTCTATTATTCGTCTGCTGCCCAAAGGAAAAATACGAGCCACAAATAAGTGTACCTGGCCTGGTCTAACTGCAGTTCAGACAGCCCTTTCGAGTCTCTTCGTGCATCAAAGATGCGACATCCAATCACCCAAAGTAATACGCTATACTTCCCTATAATCACTCGACAAACGAGCAGCCGCACAGCATGAAATCCGCCAAGCCTTTGATACAAATCACAGCTTACTATTTCGCCCTTTGTCTGCTCGCGTATGGCCTGGTAAAGATTTTCCCAGCGTTAATAGATTATCTTCCCTTCGGTGGGAACGGGCTTCCTCCTACTGGAGCCAATGAATTCCTGACAGGTAACTTGACCACTCTATCGTGGGAACCCATGACAAAAGCGATCAAACTCACTATGGCGACGATAGGCGTCGTGCTTATCATGGAACCGGTGGTATGGATCTACATGGGCGCAAGACGCAGGAAAGGTCGCGACCAGGCATTCCTACTGACATTACTCCTACTGCCTGTTGTCGTTGGCGGCATTGTGATGATCGTCCAAAACAATCGTTGCTGGGGTCAGGTTCAGATTGACGTTAGATGATACGTTAGACGCCAGCTACATCTTTATTGCAATCGCTGTTGGGCTTTCCGCCGGAATCGAGGCGCTAGAAATAGCGATGGTGATTACCGTGTTCTTCAACTATTTCATTCTCATCTTCTGGGAGCTTGAGTATGGTGAAGAAGTTTCCGCCAACCGCTGGTTCACGAAAGAATGGATGAATCGCGGCCAAGACGATGACCAACGTGAACCGCCTGCGCCTGGAAACACCAACTAGGGTATGAACCCCAGGCCTTTTTTGCTGCTTGCCGCTCTAGGCAGCATGCTCTTTTTAATTGGAGCGTTCGTAACCCAGCTCGAGCCTGGAGACGCTGCCCCGGGGAAAGCACCGGCGGCGTTACCCGAATTTCTTCGAGAAGCTTCTGGCCTGGCCAAAGTCAACGAACACCTACTACTGACTCACAACGACGAAAAAGGCCACATCTATTCGATCGTTCTTCCGAGCCTTCATATTACAAAACTGGTTTCTCTTGGCAATCCCGTTGTGCTCGATGATTTCGAAGGCATTGCGGTGAGGGGTGACAACGTCTATATGATTACCAGTACAGGGAAACTCTATGTGATCCCCAATGTCTCTTTTACGGCAGCAAACCAGCTTGCGAACTGGAGCATTCTAGATACCGGCCTTGCAGCAGCCTGTGAAGTCGAAGGCCTTCATTTTGACGATGGGAAACTGCTGATCCCCTGCAAAAATATTTACAAACGAAACGGGAAGAAAACGAGCGGCAAAGACAGGATTACTGTGTATTCCTACGTGCCAGGGAAGGACACGGAAGCAAGAAAGCTCTTCTCTTTGGACGATGACAGGCTTAAAGGCAACAGGAAGAGAGTTACGGGTATTGACAGTGATGTTAACTTCTACTACTTCCTAACCCCTGCGAATGTACTGCGCGTTAATCGCAACACACTGTCACTTCAGTTCTTCCCACTGGATTCAACCGCCCACAAGCAACCTGAAGGCATCGCGATGATGGGAAATGGATCCGTTTATCTGGTCGATGATCGAAAGGACGGCGCGGGTGGGCTCAGTCATTACAAGACCCTGGAATCCATTTCCAATTTTTAGCCTCTGCAGGCATCCAAAACTTTTTCCTGCCAGACCTCATCGTCCGCGATCATTTCTAATGATTTCGTAAAGTACTTCACCCTCTGCTTTAGAGACCTTTTCCCCAACACAGTGTCCGTTCTCAGAATATCAAGTAACGCTTCCCGCATACTCAACATATGACGTCTCGCTTCGCTAACCTGGCTATTGTGGGCACAATAACCTCGGTACAACCTTTGGGTGACTTTCTTGATTCTGAGCGACGGAATGCCCGTTGCATAGCTCGCATTGACCAATCCGGAGGAATCGAAGTCATAGATAACCGGTCGGTAGAGGGAATCTTCACCTCGCAGTATTTTAGCATTGTGACAACAAGAATCATCAGCGGAGGCAACGATCGAGTAGTCTGCATTACTCACCATATACTGAAACAAACCTACCAGTGCGCTACTGTCTGGCTCAAGCTCTGATCTTAGGATACTGCCAACTTTAGTTGTCTCTAGATTATTACGTTTAGCGAGCCTAGATTTTCGCTCGACAAAGAACGCAGGCTCCTGGCGAACCTTGCCCTTCTCGTTGGTATAACTCATGTTCAACCAGCGCACGTTGTAAGATAAAGGGGTTAGCAAATTGAACATGCGGTAGATCAGGAACTCAGCCCTAAGATAGTCTCGATAGGTTGCTGTATTCTTGCACTGCACTACCAGCTTCAGACTTTTTTGGTGATCATAAAGCGTCTCCTTGATCGCTTCTGGTTCAAATTCAATCCTGAGAGGGGGATAGCGACAGACTTCAGAATCAAGTCGTTTGTTGCCTCTAACACGCAATTCGATGTCGAAATTGTCTTCTCCCGTGCCGAGCGTCGCTTTGTACGATTCAGATTTGTCGCGTTCTCTTCTTATTTTAATTAGCGGCCCAGATAGACTGATTTCCATAGGCTCCGAGGATTCAAATAGCCGGTCAGCTTGCGCCGGCGATCCCAGCATCAGGAAAAGCAATGTAACCCATCCAGCCGTAGAACTATTGCGAAGGTTCATTCGTAGCCGGGGCTTTGCTCGAAGCAGCGTTAAAGGCACCGAGACTCGCCGGATCACTCGCTTCCATAAAGAAAGACTGGGAGCAAAAACCATCTTCGATGTGAGTTCTCTCATAATTATTCTCGCTGTCCAGCATCCAGGATTGAATAGTGTCCTTGATATTGGCGTGTAATATTCCATCAACTATGACTGATTTCACCCGAGAGTTCTCGACCGGCACCAGCAACTCAGCCCTCTCATCGAGATTGCGCTCCATTAGATCCGCAGAGCCGAAGTAAACCACGGAGGTTTCGGCCGAAACCGGCTGTCCACCACCAAACATATAGATCCTGGAATGTTCCAGAAATCTGCCGACGATACTTTTTACTCGAATACGCGAAGACATACCGGGCACTCCTGGGCGCAGTGCGCAGTGCCGCCGGATAACCAGGTCAATCTCCACCCCGGCTTCGGAGGCTTCATAAAGTTGCTCGATAATCCCGATATCTGTTAGTGAGTTTACCTTGATACAGATGTAGGCGGGCCTGCCTCCTCGCGCATGATCAATCTCGCCACGTATCAACTCGTCAAGTTTATCTCTCAAAAAATACGGGGCCATGATCAGTTTTTCAGGCTGTCCCATTCTTTCGCTGGAGAGGTAGTTGAACAACAATTGGGTATCACGACCGATGACATCATCACGGGTGAAGAACGAGATATCCGTGTAAGTCTTCGCGTTGCTAGGATGATAGTTCCCCGTCCCAAGATGGGTATAGGTTACCGCTTCACCATCTTCCATTCGCACAACCAATGTCGCCTTGCAATGGATTTTAAGCCCGACAATCCCATAGATAATCTGCACGCCTGCCATTTCGAGGCGCTTCGCGAGCTCGATATTCGAAGCTTCGTTGTCACGTGCCTCCAGTTCAATCACCGTCAATACAGTTTTACCCTTCCTGGCGGCCAGGATTAGCGCTTCAACAATCGGCGATTCGTCACTGGTTCGGTACAGCGTCTGCTTAATCGAGACAACATCCGGATCCTCAGCCGCCTGCTGAATGAACCTGATCACGGAATCAAACGATTCGTAGGGCCAGTGCACGATCATATCGCCCGCGGAAATCGCAGCAAAACAATCGTTGTCGGAAGCTAACAGTTGTTCAGGGTATCGTGATTTGAAATGCGGAAAGACATAGCCACTAACTTTTCCATCCAAATCATCAAGTACTTCTGAAATATCAGACAAACCCACGAGGTCCGTCGGTACAATAAACTCAGACGCTGTCATTCGTTCATTTTGGTTCTCAAGGAACTGAATTTCCTCACTGGACAACAGCCCCAGCTGGCGAGCAACAAAACGAATGGCCTGGTCAGGCATCGTCTCCGAGACGCGAAGCTTGATGACATTCGCTTTCTGCCGCATACGCAAACCTGATTCTACAATTGTCCGAAGATCATCGTTCCGCTCTTCCTTGGCAAGATCATTATCACGAAGAATCTGGAAAAAGCCGAAACTCCGCAACGTTTCACCCGGAACAAGCTCTTGCCAGCAAAACTGAATGAGGCTCTCCGCAGTGACATAGCGATGCTCTTCGCCTGGAACAGAAATGAATCTAGACAGATTAGAGGGCAAGGGTAATAGGACAAAGCCTTCCCCGAATTCGAGAATAGCGCAAAGACCACCACTCGAAATAAACGGGAACGGATGCTCCTCGTCTATCGTAAAGGGCGTTAGTACGTGCAGAAAATGGCTCTTAAAAAAGTTTGAAAGCCACACCACATCGGCCTGATCCAATTCCTCAATCTGGGGAAACCTGATTCTGTGTTCTCCCAGTTCAGACTGCAGATGACGCCAGCTTTCCTGCTGTACCTGCATAAGGTCGTTAGCCTTTTCGGTTACGACCATCAACTGCTGGATCGCAGTCAGACCGTCGGGTGTCACATATCCATCACGCCTGGCCGCCGATCGCCTGAGCTTAGCAACCCGCACCGCATAAAACTGGTCAAGCACACTGGACGAAATAGAAAGAAAACGCACACGTTCAAAAAGAGGGTGCATGAGGTTGCTGGACTCTTCCATCACCCGCTGGATAAATAGCAGGTCTGAGAGCTCCCGGTTGAAAAACCGGTCGCTGGTTCCACAAACGACAAGCGACGACACTTCATTTTTTGTCGAACTGTATTGTTCATCCGACGCGATGATGCGGGTAAAGGGGAGTCTGCCCCATAATTTGGCAAGAACTTCCGACACTAGTTTACTCCACCTGAGGGCATTATCTGTTTCTCCCGAGCTACCTGGTTATCCAGGAACTTAACATATCTTCGAAGCCTGCTATCCGCCGGCTCAAGCTCAGACACGATTTCCAGATACTCCTGCACAGGAAGGTCATCTCCGGGAAAGGGGACCAGGGTGCCGCGATGCATCACCTGCAGAACGCCATCTTCGATGACAATGTTGGCGAGGCTACCTCCGTAATACGCAGAAATGCCAACGTCTATCATGATCACCTTGCCATCAAGTCTGGTGAGGATAGCGCCATGAGTAGGCGTGTGGGCGATAAAAATACGACTCACATCATAGAATTCCAGCATCTCAAGCAAGGGCACCAATTCGACGTCGGCACCATTCTTTGCAAGGCCCCGATACCAGAGGGGCCCCTCCGGGCTATTTGATATATCCTCACCATCGAACGATGCCGAGACTCGCCTTCTCACCTGGCGGTTGATTTCGGACAGCTTCTGATATTCAGTGTGAGGATTCATGCCACCATGAACAAACAGGGAGTCATTTATTCGAATAACCGTATTGTGTGACGCTACCCATTTTGCCATTTCCCGACCAGGCTCCCATATGGTCCGGTGCTCGACGTACCCCAACGGGAACTCTTTCTTCAAACCTGCCATCACTAGATCCGGGTTCGTGGCGAGCGTTGGATCAATTGAAACCCGGTGTTTATACACGGCTTCAATATAGCGAGCCCTGACGGCATCAGAATTCTCCGCTATCAGAGCAGAATATTCCCCAGGGTGAACGTATCGCAGATCACCCTGAATATTCATCACCTCGTGATTCCCAATAAGGACGTGTACGCGACCGCCCTTTTTCCTTGCTTGCTTCTCCAGCTTCATCAGGTGTCGGATAATCCGAATTGAATCCGGGCCGCGATCGACCACGTCACCTAGTTGAACAAAGTGCGTTTTACCTCCCTGCCATCGCAACTGTTCGTCTACCAGCCCATTCATTGTCAGAACTTTAATGTACTGATCATAATCACCATGCAGATCACCTACGGCAACGATCCTGTCTACGCCTTTAAATAAATCTTTGGCTGTTGATGTACAGGCAGAGAGAAAACCAACCGCAAGCAATAGACCAATAGCCAGGGATCTGATAGGTAAAAATCTCATGTGCTCCTCATTGCCACTGTATTTTTGCTCGGTCGAGTTGGCATAGGGTTAATTTACCCTAACTTGTCATTTGATACAGCCATGTGTTTGCTTAGCACCATCCAGAGGCAGTTCCCCGGGGCTGGTTTTCCCTTCCGGGTAGACATGCAAGCATACCGAACTTGCTGGTGGGGTCGGTATCAGCAGCAGGCTACGGCGGTTAGTGCTCACCACTAGGTTCTGGGAACCTCTTGTACTATATTGGTAGGTGGATCATTACGCTATCAATCAGGAGGTAAAATGAGTTCCTTGATGCTCGCAGGCGCCTACTCAGATCGGGAAAAGGCAGCCGAAACCGCGGTCCGTACTGGTGGTATCAACCTGGCAGCCACTTCTGCCGAAACAAACCACCTGCCATTCGCATCCCTGGTTTTAGCAGTGACCGATGAACTGGATCTGTTTGTAGGTGACGCAGATGCAGGGAGCTATCTGGTCTGTGAACGACCCATAAAGAACACACCCCTGCTTCAACTAACAAAGGAAAACCAGCCCGGCAGTATTGGTATATTTACGATGGTCGCCAATGCTGATCTCGGCGCTCGAGAATCAGACCGGCACTGGCGTGACAAACACGCCCCGCTGGCACTGGAAGTTCACACCGCGATGACTCATTACTACCAGCTTAGCGTCCTTCAACGATTCAACGGACCGGTGTGGAACGGATTTGCACTTTGCTGTTTCAGGAATGAGGACGACTTAAGAAACCGTTTTTTTAACACCCCAGAAGGCGAAACCGCCATAGCAAGGGACGTTGCCAAATTTGCCGACCCCCGGAAATCTCCACGCAGAGTCCTGTCGACGTTTGCACAGGCCGGTTAATAGCGTCGCCATTTGCTACATCAAAAATTACAGGGTGTTTGCAACGCTTTGAGCTCGTCCTGTGGTTTCTTTATCATATAATGTGATCTATATCGCTCATCTAACGGTTACCAGAAATGGTCGAAGCACCTGATTGGAAGAACAACGGTATCAAGGTCATCTCGGGTGACCATCTTGACACCAACACACCCCAGACTCCGGGAATGAACCGCGCAGCGGCCATTAACTATGCAACTGCTGGCGCAAACAAATTGTGGGCTGGAACTGTCGAAATTCATGCCGACGCCAAAACCGGAGCCCATCATCATGGCGCCCTGGAAAGCATTATCTATATTATTAGCGGACGAGCACGTATGCGCTGGGGTGAACAACTGGAATATGTTTGCGAAGCAGGCCCAGGTGACTTTATTTTCGTGCCACCCTACGTGCCCCACCAGGAGATCAATGCCTGCGAAAACGAATCACTTCAATGCGTTCTGGTTCGAAGTGACCAGGATGCCGTGGTGGTAAACCTGGACATACCGGTCATTGAAGATCCCGAGGGCCTGCACTGGATTGACCCGATCCATGCCTCACCAGAGTAGCGCGCCTTATCAGGAGTCTTGCAAACTGATCAACAAACTCCTGGTTTGTTCATTCTCTTCCGGGTTCGTTGCATAAACCGACGCAGCGAAGTCCGTGACCCCGGCTTCCTTCAATGCCATCAGTGCATCCTCAACTGCGGACTCACTTCCTGCAATCGCAAGATCAGCCGGGCCACTAACGCCCTCCCTCTTGAACATCGCCTTATACGAGGGCAGTTCGCCATACATCGTAAGTGTCTTGCTGATTCGCTCCCTGATTGCATCAACCTGTTTGGTAACAACTACCGGCAACGTCGAAATGACCCGGGGGGTCTTTCGGTTAGCTTTGCTGGCGGCCTCCGTAAGGCACGGGACAATATGTCCTGCGATCGTTTTGGGGCCGACCCATGCCAGCGTCGTTCCATCTGTTCGCGAACCTGCGACCCGAAGTGCCTGGGGCCCCTGCGCTTCGCAGGAAAGAGTCTCGCCCACGTATGACACCCGCCCCTTTTCAAGCAGTGGCATCAATATGGACAGGTAATCGCGAAGATGGCGAATCGGCTTTTCAAACCCGATGCCCAACTGCGCCATCATGATCTCGTGAGAAAGGCCAATCCCAAGACATAGCCGGCCCTGAAGCGCCGTCTGGGAGGTGAGTGCCTGTCCGGCAAGCACCATTGGATGCCGCGGAAAAGTGGGCACGACCGCCGTGCCCATTTCAATATCTGGCACAGAAGATGCGATGACCGCCAGTACAGTCAAAGCATCAAACCCACCCGTTGGATGCTCCGCCAGCCAGTAACTTTTGAATCCATCTTTGGCGGCTTTATGCGCATCCGCTTTTATGGCTTCGATGGATGCCTTCTGCACTAAACCTGTACCATTAATTCCAATCTTCAACTTTTAACCCCCTGGGAAATCGATCAGCCTCTTATCGTAGCACGGCCAATTATTACAGATGCTACGATGCAAGCTGGCCTGCTATCTGTGCGAAAATGAGCCTTAAACGATAAGGACAAGACAATGAAACTTGGATTGATGCTGGGGTACTCCGGCGCAGAACTACGAATACCCCTTGAAGACGTGAAGCTGGCAGAACAGCTAGGTTATGACTCCGTCTGGACTGCCGAGGCCTACGGCTCCGACGCAATCACACCACTCGCGTACATCGCCGCTCATACCGACAGGATCAGGCTAGGCACCGCTGTACTCCAGTTGGCTGGACGGACCCCTGCCAATGCAGCAATGGCGATGGCCACTCTCGATCAACTGGCAGGAGGAAACAGGGTTATCTGTGGCATTGGTGTATCAGGCCCACAAATCGTGGAAGGATGGTATGGCCAGCCCTGGGGCAAACCTTATTATCGAATTAAGGACTACGTCACCATCATGAAAAAAATCTGGGCCCGGGAAGAACCCGTTACCCACGACGGCAGGGAAATCTCTTTACCGTTCACAGGAGATGGTTCACTTGGTATCGGCAAGCCCCTCAAGTCCATCCTGCACATGAACCCGAATATCCCAATCTTTCTCGGGACAGGGATGGAAAGCACTGTTCGAATGACCGCTGAAATTGCAGACGGATGGCTGCCACTGGGTTTCGTACCAGAAACAGCAGGGATTTATAGCGACTGGATCGACCAGGGTCTTAAAAAGGGCAACAAGAAGCCGGAACAATTCGAGAAACAGGCGGGTACTCAGGTCAAGGTAACCGATGACGTGAAAGGTGCCCTCGACAAGTTGAAGCCCGGTATCGCTCTCTACGTGGGAGGCATGGGACACAAGAGCATAAACTTCCACAAGGAAATGATGGTCAGGCGAGGGTTTGGAGAGGCTGCAGACCGTATCCAGGAGCTCTACCTGGCGAAAAGAAAGGAAGAAGCTAGCGCCGCCGTACCCGATGAGTTCGTCGACAGTGGCGCCCTGGTTGGTCCAGTCGACCGCATCGCCAAACGCTTCAAGGCCTGGGAAGAAAGCGGCCTGACAGGGCTTACAATTTCAGGTGATACGAACGCTATTCGTACGATGGCTGAAATTGCACGGCTCAACTTTCCCCAGAACTAAAATAAAGACCAGCAATACCGAACCATGCCAGGGAACTGAAAAAAACAGACGATGAACATCGCACCCTCGAGCGAATGACATCGGCAGTAGCACTGCCGATGTCATTACCAAAGAGACTCGAAAAATCAATCGAACAATTCGCCGCCACAGGCAGATGCTGTGGTTCCATACTTTTCGTATGCCTTGATCACGTTCGCTCCTGTTCGCCAGCGATGAACTTCATCCGGCCCGTCAACCAGCCTCTGGGAGCGGATTCCAGTGTACCAGCGTGCAAGAGGTGTATCGTGGCTATAACCCAGTGCGCCGTGCAACTGCAATGCAGTGTCCACAACCTGATGGACCATGTTCGCCAGGAACACCTTCGCAATACCATTTTCCTGTTTCAGGTCCATACCCTTCTCTGCCTTGTAGGCAATATGAAGTAGCATTAGCCGAGCTTTGTAAATTTCAGCCGCGCAGTCAGCCATCATCCAGAGAACTCCCTGGCGGTCGGCAAGTCTCTTACCGAAAGTTTCACGACTCGTAATGTGTTTGGCCGCAAGGTCCAGCGCACGCTGTGCCATAGCAACATTGTGCATACCGTGTCGCAGGCGACCATAAGCCAGCCGATGCTGCCCCATGTTAAAACCCTGACCACGCCCACCCAGGATGTTTTCTCGTGGAACACGAAGATTCTCGATATTAATTTCAGAGTGAGAACCGCCAAGTTTTAACCCGAGGTCAGTGTGTGGCTGCATCGTCTCGATGTCTCGTACGATCTGATAGCCCGGGTTGGGTAATTCAACAATAAAAGTACTGTACTGCTCGTGTCGCGGCGCATCCGGATCGGTCTTCGCCATGACCACGGCGATGTCCGCCACGTTGGCTGAAGAGCTGAACCATTTTTCACCGTTCAGCACCCATTCGTCACCATCGAGTTCCGCTGTTGTCTGCATGCCCGTCGCATCTGCTCCAGCTGCCTTTTCGGTCATGGAGTAGCAAATACGCTTCTCACCGTTAAGGAGGGGTTTCAGATAGGTTTCACGCTGGTGTTCGGTTCCGTGCTCAAGCAAGGTTAGCATCGTTGCATCATCAGGACCCTGGGTGTTCATGGACAGGGCGCCAAGAAAGCTCTCACCGAGCTCCATCTGAACCAATGCATTCGCAAGTGGGCCCAGCCCCATGCCACCGTGTTCAACTGGAACAAACGGGCACCACAATCCCTGCTCGCGGGATTTCGTCCGCAAACCGGCCAATATCTCTTCAAAATTATCCGCAGTACAGATCTCTTCCGCAGGATGGCACTCCTCCTGCACGAATTTCCGAACTTTATTGCGGACCACCCTGGCGTCTTCTGGTATTTCAAAATCAATCATTTCAACTTCCTTGGTTTGATCAAAGGGTCATGTGGACATGATCGCAGTATCTCAGGGTAATAACTCCGGGTACAGAGTGTTGGAGGATTCACGCTAGTTATCGGCAAGGAGACTGGTAACTTCGCTCTCAGCGCGGGGCTTCATGATGGCGGCATCGAAAGAATAGAGATAAAGCGAGGCTACCTAGCTCAGCATTGAATCGCTAATTTTTTCCGCCATCATCACTACCGGCGCATTCAGGTTGCCGTTCGTTATTTCAGGCATGATCGAGGCATCAACAACCCTTAAACCCGAGACACCTCGTACTAACCCCTCGGCATCGACCACAGCCCTGTCATCAACACCCATGCGGCAGGTTCCGCTGGGATGATAAGCACTTTCCGCAAACTCCCTGACGAATCGGTCCAGTTGGTCATCTGAATCAATATCAACAGTGGGTCGAAGGCGAGTACCACGATAATCATCGAACGCGGATTGAGAGACAATATCGTCTGCCATCCGAATGCCCGAGCGCATGACAGACCGATCTGCCTCTGTAGCATTGTAATTAAACTGGATCCGAGGCGCCTCCAATGGGTTCGCCGAACACAAGGTGACTTCACCACGACTGGTCGGCTTCATTGGGCCCACATGAACCTGAAAGCCATGACCCTGATACTGGTCTTTACCATCGTAATCCATTGCAATCGGCAGGAAATGAAACTGCAGGTCAGGATACGACACACTATCACTGCTGCGCAGAAACGCGCCTGTCTCAAAATGATTAGTAGCGCCTGCACCCTTGCGCGCTAAAAGCCACTGTAGACCAACCACAGGCATGTTGAACCAACGAGTCTTTGGGTACAACGACACTGGCCTGTTACACGCGTACTGCACATATATTTCAAGATGGTCCATCAGGTTCTGGCCAACACCAGGCGAGTGACTGATGACGGGAATACCATGAGACTTAAGCCCGGATGCATCGCCAACGCCTGACAGCATTAACAACTGCGGTGTGTTAACTGCTCCACCGCACAGGATGACCTGACCCGCAGTACATTTATGCTGTTTGCCACCCTGAAGATACTCCACGCCCGTCGCACGTCCGTTTTCAATGACCACCCTAGTAACCGTCGCTCTCCGGATAACTTTCAGAGAACCCGACGGGTGAGGCGACCCCAGATAAGCTTTCGCGATGTTCTGTCGCTCACCTTTAAATATTGTACGATCGAAACACCCGGACCCTTCCTGAGTCTGCCCGTTGAAGTCGGCCGTGGTTGAGAAACCGGCCTGACCAGCCGCATCAAGCCAGGCTTGAAATAGCGGTGTTTTGAGTTCACCGCGGGAAATCTTCAAGGGCCCATCGGCGCCTCGAAAGTTTGGATCTAACGACGCTTCTGGCAAACCAGGCGCGGTTTCGGACTTTCTGAAGTACGGCAAACAGGATTCATAATCCCAGCCTGATAGTCCATATTCGCTGGACCAGCGATCGAAATCGCCCCTGTTACCCCTGACAAAAATCATGCCGTTGACTGAAGATGAACCGCCCATCACTTTCCCACGAGGACAGTACAATCTTCGGTTATCGAGACAGGGCTCAGGTTCGCTCTCGTAATGCCAGTTGTACCAATTCGATGACAGAACCTGCGACAACGCCGCCGGCATATGTAATCGGTAATCCCAACTGTGATCAGGTGGACCTGCCTCAATCAGGGTGACGTTGCCATGTTCTGATAAACGGCGCGCCATCACGCAGCCTGCAGAACCCGCACCAACAACGATAAAGTCATTCATGAGAAACCTATTATTGAGCAATCAACTGTTTTCATCTTCACCGGGTATCGGATAGTGAACGCCCGGCACACCGGCCTCCAACGCCTGGTACCAATCAGGCCTCGGTTGCACAGGAACATAGCCGGTTGGCACCATGGGCGTGTCTGTATTCCATTCATGATGGATCGGCGGGATCTGGAAGGTTCCGTTACTGGCATTGGTCCCGCCATCTACCAGCAGGTCTACACCGGTAATATAGCTGGCGAGGTCCGATGCCAGAAACATAACAGCGTTTGTGACTTCCTGCGCTTCTCCAACACGCCGCATCGGCGTGCGGCTGGAAATCCATTTATCAATACCCATAGCTTCCAGCATAGGACGCGTCATCTCTGTCACAATGAAACCCGGTGAAACGGAATTAACCCGAACGCCACGATCAGCCCATTCGACGCCCATTTGGATCGTCATGTTCAGTAACCCACCCTTGGCTGCTGTATACCCAATGACATTATTCTCATTACCACCACTCGCCATGATCGAACAGATATTGACGATAGAGCCTGAACCTCGCTCTAACATATGCCGGCCACAATCCCTCGCATAGTAAAAAGCCCCGACCAGGTCTACGCCGCAACACGACTTCCCATTTCCCGACACCGCGCACCGACCTCCTCCAGCTGTTCAACACTTCTCGCGGTTAGAATCAGGTCAGCTCCTGCTCCGGCGAAGTCATAGGCGAAATGTTCACCCAGCCCATAACTCGCACCCGTAATCAGGACTACCTTTTCTTTGAAATCAAACATTGTCGCTTTTCCACTAATTGACAAAAACCCCATTCTAAAGGAGATGACCCGAAGGAGATATTGCTGCTTGCGGGAAAACATGATGTAGTCACTCTGCTCAAGAGGAATAAGCCCGTGATCCCAAAAAATATCAATGAAGTCTCTACCAGCTGGTTGAGTGAAATTCTGGGCGCGGAAGTTATTAGGGCGCAGCCAATGCAGATTGGCCAGGGCATCGGGCTGATGGGTGACATCTTTCGGGTTGAACTCGAATACGCACAGGCGACTATCGGCCAACCGGACAGCGTGGTCGTAAAGTTACCTTCATCATTCGAAGAAAATCGAACCCAGGGCGTTGACCTGGGAATGTTCGAAGCCGAGGTGCGTTTTTACAACGAGTTGGCACAGGATGCGACAGTCGGCGTTCCGGAGGTGTATTTTGCTGAGATCAAATCCGGTACTGCAGACTTCGTCGTTGTTATGGAAGACCTCAGCCATCTAGAGATGGTAGACCAGACCACCGGCATGAACGTCAAGCAGGCGACCAGCGCGGTGGAGGTCCTGGCGAGTATTCACGCCGTCTGGTGGGACCGTGTGCAGGTACCGGAGATGGACTGGATCCCTACAATGGTTGGACCCAGAATCGAGTTCGTTGACCCGCTGCTGGCGCAAATTTATCCAGTATTTGCGCAAGGGTTTGAGCAATACCTCCCGGAAGGTGGCCTCGAAATTTACCAACTGTTCGCCGGCAATTACCTCAAACTGACCACAGCCCTTGCATCGCGCAGCCCCTGGACACTCGCACATCAGGACTACAGGGTCGAGAATCTGATGTTCGGTCCCACAGGTTCCGGACAGGTAGTCGTGCTTGATTGGCAGGGTATCGGGCGCGGTCCTGGCGCATACGACCTTGCCTATATCCTTGGCGGTTCAATGGACACAGTGCTTCGACGACAGCACGAACAACAACTGGTTTCCACCTACTTTGAGCGTCTCGTCGAACACGGCGTGAAAGACTACTCACATGAGCAGCTCTGGGAAGACTACGCCCACGCACACCTTCTGGGCGGCATCGCCGTTCCATTATTAACGGGAGGCAGCATGGACCTCAGTAATGAGCGAGGATTGCAGCTAATCGCAACCATGGCGAATCGACATACCGCCGCCGCGCTGGATCATGATGGTCTGGAACGACTTAAGAAAATCGTTGGCTAGCTAACTAGCTCTTATCCGTCGTTTGGCTAAAGACGTACCCTGGCCGTAATCGCAAATTGTCCGGAAACGAAATATCTCCAAATGGCATCTTGGGAAACCCATTGCCACCGTGCTCTGCTATTTCTCGACCCCACTGCGTTTGCAGCACACATGCCGCCTCAATGCGCTCCTCCGACGGCAGCTCGATAACTTCGTCGAGGCCGCCAGTCGCAGCTCTAAAAGGTTCGGGTAGACCCAACCTTACATACTGTTCCGGCGGACATTCGTTCCTGGCCATTTCATGCAGCATGAGTTTAATCATACGAATCTCAAGGCCTGCATCAGTTAACGGGTTTGTCTGGCCCGGGTCTGCCTGGACATCGAACAACAGCGTCGCCGTTCTGCCTTTCCCGTAGGGGTTATCACGTGCCAACATAAAGCGAGGTGTCCTGGAAGGGATCTGCATGACCGGACAGGCTTTTGTAAACGAAAAGTCCTCGAACTTCTCCCAACTGCTTAGTTCGCGAACTGAAAACAGACTCTTCATATGTGTGGGCATCAACGTGTATTCAAACAATGGTGAGTTGTCTTCTGTTACATTCCCACGCATGTAAACATATTGACCGTCGGTGACGTTGACCTGTCCGCCCATCACTCCATAGAGAGCAGCTTCCCGAACGGGTTCATCATTCAGCATCGCCCCGGTTAATGATTTTCCCTGCATATCCTGCGTGACCGGAATGTCGAAGTAATCCAGGATGGTCGGCGCCAGGTCGATTGTCTGAACCACTGAATCCCGCGTTCCCCCAACGCAATCAGGATGGCGCGGATCATAGACCCAAAAAGGTATGTGAGCGACCTCCTGGAAGAATGGCGTCACCACCTTGGCCCACCAATCGTGTTCACCCATGAGGAAACCATGGTCAGTATTCACCACCAGCATGGTGTCCTGCCAGAGATCATGCTTGTCGAAGACATCCAGCACGCGGCCCAATTGCTGGTCGCAATAAGTCACCAGCGCGGCGTACATGTAACGGATGTGCTCTACCGTCAGGTCGTCTTCCCTGACTTCTCGATAGGGTGGCCAGTCAAACGCAGGACCATCGTATTCATGAGGATACAAATCCTGAAACTCTTCCTGGGTGAAAAACGGTTCATGTGGATCAAAGGTTTCTATCTGCAAATACCAATTGTCTGATTCGACGTTGCGCTCCATAAATTCGAGCCCAAGGCTGAAGGTCTTGTGTTGGGGTTGCAGGTCAGAACTCACCATATGTTCGCGATTAATATTATCCTGCTTGTGCATCGGTGAATGTCGGTGTTCCGGCCATCTGCCTTCACCGCCTTTCGGATCGCGAAGTTTTTCAACATCACCGATCCACTTATCCCCTTCCTGGCCGCGCACAAACTCAAAAGTGGAGTAACGCTGATGATACGTTGCACCACCATCTTCCCAGTAGTGCTGATGATCCGTCACTTTATGGGAATGAACCCCGTGACTATGCAACATGGCAGGCATTGAGTCATCGAATGGCTCCAATGGCCCCCAGGACCGGTGCAGGAAGTTATACCTGCCAGTGTGCATCTCACGTCTTGCAGGCATACAGGGCATAGACCCTACATAAAAATTCTGGAACTGAACCGAACGCTTTGCCAACCGATCAAAGTTCGGCGCCTTAACCCACTCGTTACCATAGGTCGGCATGAAGTGACGACACAGCGTGTCATACATGACAACGACACAGCGTTTCTTCTGGCCACCTGAATCTGTCACGAGTATCTAACCGACGAACCTAGCGTACGATCGAACAATGCGAGCAGCCTGGACCAGGCTCTCTCCGCCTGCACCCTGTGGTAAACCTGTGAATCAGGAGGACACCAACCATGCAGGGTGCCTTCGTAGACCTCTATCTCCGCGTCAAGCCCTGCGACTTCATAATTATCGCGGAGGATTTCCTTTGCCCCGGGGTCCTTCTTGTCATCGTTTTCAGCGATAGCGATGAGAAACTCTGCATCCATCTCCGGAATCAGCAGATGCGGGCTATCCGGCTGGTCCGTCACAAGGCCACCGCCGTGAAAGGTCGCGCCTGCGCCAATACGATCAGGGACCGCTGCGGCGGTTCGAAGCACGATCGGACCACCCATACAGTATCCTGTTGTGCCGATTTTCCTGGTCACATCAACGGATTTTTGTACATCAAGGAATGTGACGAAGGCCTTTGCATCGATCAGGTTCGTCGCACTTGTTGCAGTAGCCCGGTAATAAGGCATGATCCTGGCCCTTACTTCCGGATCACCGAAGCTTTCTCCTTCTGCTACTACCGGCGCCTTAGCGCTGCGATAAAAATGGTTCACACAAAGGACAGCGTATCCGGATTCTGCCAATCGGGTTGCCATCATTCGAAAGGCTGGTCTCAATCCCCGGATGTCGGGCCAGATGATGACACCAGGGTGCTTGCCCTGTGCTGGATGAACGAAAAAGCAATCTGCAACCCCATCCGGTGTCGTTACATTCACTTCGCTGCCAGTAACTTCCACGGCGCCGACGACATCTGGAAGGGCCACCATCACTGCGGCACCTGCGGCTAATGTATTAAAATCACGGCGGGACAATTTGGATTTCAGATATTCTGCGGCGTCTCTTTCTGTATCTTCATCACACATTAACAATTGTTCCTGTTCAAATGGTCCTTGCTCCGACTTTACCTTGAGAGGCTCTTTAAAGGAACAACCCGGGCATCGCTGTCACCGGGGCCCCTGACCTGGGGCTAACCTTCCCGTCTCACGAAAAACCCGCACGAAATTCCCGCCCCATATTTTCTCAATTTCTTCAACCGAATAACCCCGCGCCAACAGTGCAATGGTCACATTCAGCGCTTCACTGGCATCAGCAAAACCTTCTATACCACTACCATGATTAAAATCAGTACCGATCCCCACATGGTCAATACCGACTCGCGCAACGATATAATCCAGGTGCTCCAGCAGGTCATCAATCTTTCCTGGCCCCAGTAGCTCACTGACAGATCCAAGGAATGCTTTCTGTATTTCCGCGTCGTCTATTTCCCAGTACAACTCAAAGGGGTAGTAATAGTCTTCTTCGATACCTGCGACACGGCGAACGGCGCGAATCTGGTCATCCAGTGATTTATCGGTGGAGTCAAACAGGTATCCCCTAAAAGGGGCGACATGGATCACCCCACCACTTTTCGCTATCCCGTCGATTTCCTGGTCAGAAAGGTTTCGACTCACATCTGAAAGTTGCCGGACGTTGGAATGGCTGGCAATGACAGGAGCGCTGGACAGGTCCAAAACCTGAAGCGTCGCCGCTCGTGATAATTGCGATACATCAATGATCCCACCCAACTCATTGATCCGTTTTATCGCAGACCTGCCAAGCTCTGACAGGCCACCGTGCTCCTCAACTGGTTCATGAGCACCTTGTTCCGCAATGTAAATCGGCCGCGACGAATCAGCAAAATCATTGTGACCCATGTGCGTTAGAGCAAACACTCGAACGCCAGCGTCGAAGAAACTATCCAGTAAAGAAACGTCAGTACCCAGGATCCTTGCATTCTGAAATCCGAGAATGAGTGCACCCTTGCCACTTCTATGAGCGCCTACCAGTTCGTCTGCCGAACGCGCCAGGACCAGATTGTTAGATGGATCCTCTGTCAGCTTTATTACCGCGGCGAGTTCTTCTTCTGCTTTGGCCAGCGCCGCAGCGTAGCCTTGTGCATCTCTTGGCCCGGGTCCGACTGCAACGGCCATTACCACTGCATCCACCCCGCCGGCCCGCATTTTGTCTGGCGCGACCTGTGAACGGCCATCTGCCCCGGCATACCGGGATTCCTTGCCGGGGATCTCGATATCCGCATGGGCATCAAGCACCAGCGCGCGCTGGTGGATCTCTTCCGCACTCGGGCTCAAAGCTGCTGTTAGTGGCTCCATGACATCAGGCACAGGTTCAGTGCAGGCGACGAGTATTAAAAGCCCCAACAACAGGAAGGTAAAACCAGGTTTATAGATCACGCGATGACTCCGTATTATTGAACTGACTCTAACATGACCGACAAGCATCAGCTGTCGGCTCTTTGGACAACGTCCCATAGGTTCCCGAAGGGGTCTTCGAAAATGGCGGTGATCCCATACGCCGTCTCGATCGGCTTTCGGTGAATGGTTAACCCCGCGTCCTCGACCAGGGCCATGAACGCGACCGCATCAGCTGGCTGAAGAATAAAATCGACGACTCCTGCGGATTTTTTTAACGTCGCTATTTCAGCTTGTGCAGCAAATTCAACAATCTGCAGCTCAACACCAAACGATTCAGAGCCCATGGTCAGGAATCGCTCACCGGTGACCGTAAGCTCATCGGTGGTAACCAACAGCCCTAAAACACTCCCGAGAAACTGCTGTGCAATGTCGACATCCGACACCAGATAGATAGCATGGGTCATTTTTAGCATCGTTTTACCGTCAGTTGCTGGCAGGTTTCTGGTCTCGATCAGGCTGGAATGCTGGTACCCGCTGCATTGTGACCCACACTGTTCTGGGGAACTCCCGGGAAGATCTCCCTGAAGAAATTTAGCATGCTCATGGTTGAGCGCCGATCAGCATCCTCATGCAGGTGCCCGGGAGGACCCAGGCTTTCGGGTAGCGCAAACCCGTGGGGCGTTCTTGCATAATCGTGAAATATCCACGAAACCCCTGCTTCATCCATTTCCTCATAAAAACGCTGTTTGCTTTCATCAGAAACCAGGTGATCATCCTTACCGTTCTCAATCAGGACAATGGTATTGACGTTATGGGCATTGTCGCAGGGTTTGACCGGGGGTCTTTCCACACCGAACATCGCAGGACTGCCATCTTCTCCGGTTTGCAGTAACCCGTGGAAAGAAACCACACCGGAAAAATCCAGCCCACCCCTCACTGCCTCCAGAACGGCTACTCCACCAAAACAGTAACCGATCGCTGCCGCCGATACCGACGAATCAACGGTGACGTGGGATAAACCAAGGTCAAGCCACTCACCCAGTAACGCACGGAAGAACTCAAAATCATGATCACAGGCCACCATCCCCTTAAAACAGGTCTCCTGGAACGCCTCAATTCTGGACGTGTCAGTCGGCCAGGTTCGCTGATCGGCAGGAACAAGTTCGCCATACATATCAATCGCGAGCCCGACGTACCCCAGCCTTGCCAGATATTCCGCCACGTCAACATCAAAATATTTAAGCCCCTGGTAATTGTGTATCACCAGCACCAGCGGCCTCGGACCTGCCGACTCAGCCGGGGCGACAATATGACCAAGATACTCAGTACCCCGAAAGCTAAAGCCAATTTCTTCACGGCGTAAATCTGGCGCCGGTCGCCAGTTTGATGTGCTCATCTTTTTATCCTGGATAACTGAAGCGCCAGTATTCGGCGATTGGGGCCTGGTTTCAACGTTAAGGGCCTACCAGCCTTTTTCGTATTTTACGCTCATGACCGGCGGCATAACCTTCAGATGACTGATGAACCAATCGCCCTCAAGTTTCTGGTACTTCTCATGATATCTCGCCGCTTGCCAACGTGCCTGGTCACCTTTGTAGTACTTAAATGTGCCAAAGAAATACCATCTGCCCAATGCTGCAGGCCCATCGATCTCGATGATAGGGTTTTGAACCATGTGTTGCGAAAACTTAATCGCTTTCTGGAATCCTTCGAACAGGGTGCGGATCTCGTCGTGGCCCTGCGCTCGACCAATTCCCTCCCCCTCCCACACCGCATCAGGTGTGAAGATCGAGGTGATAAGACCCGGATTGTGGCCATCATCACAAATCTCACAATAACGGGCTTTTAGCTGCTTGATAGACTCCAGATCTTCAATCCGGGTCACTCGTTCTTCCAGGTCCATAAGAATTCCCCACAAGTTGAGACAGCTACCAAACCAGAGATACGTACCCCGCGTCAACTCTTCTGGTTTCTCTGGTTTCGTTGCAGCCGCTTCCGAACAGATCAGACTGAGTCTAGGACGCGGGATAGAGTTTAAGGAATTCCGTTTCACTCTCGGGTGTCCCAATCAGCACAATCTCACCTTCCTCCGGTAATCTGGAGTCTGGCCCTGGATTGGTCGTTGTCTTATCATGGCTGTCAATGCCAATGACGCTGCAATTTGTCCGTTGCCTGAGATCAGCTTCCGCAAGTGTTTTACCCACCAGTTCTTCTGGCACCGGCACTTTGAACACATCCAGCCCTTCCGCGACCATTAGCAGGTCAACTCGGTGCAACAGGTTAAACAACGCATTCGCACCCAGAGAGGCATAAGACAGCGCCATATCACAACCCGCTCGATGCATTGCTGCCAGGTTTCTCTCAAAAGTTGTACGACAGATGATCTGGATATCGGGGCGAAGCAATCGACAAAAAATGGTCAGGTATATATTGGTTTCATCGTCACCCGTCGTAATGATGACCGTTTGTGCAGTTTCAATACCTGCCAGCTGTAGTACAGACTTATCGCCACCGGAGCCATGAATGTAGATCTCCGGTTCAAGCACTCGTTCCTCCAACTTCTCAACAACACGATATTCCACGCCACGCCGTTTTAACGCGGCTGCACTTGCCCGACCGACTCGCCCACCACCAATGATAATTACGGGATTCGAGGGGGGTTGCACAGCCTCAGCCTGAAAATTGGCGTCAAATTCCTTAAGTTGCTGGCGCGAGCCCGCCATTACAAGTAACGTGTTTTCTTTAATCACGCTGTCCGCCTGGCCGATCTCAAAGCTGCCACGCGCCCAGAAACCAACAATGCTGACACTGGTTAACCGCTGAGCTTCAAGGTAACCCTTGCCAATCAGGGACGTCCTGCCCGAATCCACTTCGGCGATCAACAGATCATCGATTTTGCCTATCACATGAGAGATGTTGGCACCGCCCGATACCCGTCGCGCCAGGGATTCAGCCACCAGGTGGGTCAGATCGAGAACCCTGCTAGAGCCCGCCAGTTTCAAAATCTGGCCCGAGTCTGCAGACCGAGCCGTAGCAACGACTGGCGTTTTATCGGTAATGCCGCGAACCGTGAATACCACTGAGGTATTGACGATATCGTCACGAGTGGTTGCGACCAATGCTGCATGTTCTACCCTGGCTTTCTCCCAGGTTTCCGGATCATTGAGTTCCCCCAGGATCGAATTTATTCCAGCATCAACCAATTGGGTAACCTGCTCTACCTCGGGCAGAACAACAACATACGGATAGTTAAAGTGTTCCAGCTTCTCGATAAGTACAGCTGAGACCGGCCCGTAAAATGTCAGGATCACATGGTCATTCATGTCCTCCGGTACACTTTTGGGTATCAGGTCAGCTGCTCGGGCTTCCATCCAGGGCTCATAAAAAAGTTCAATGAAGATAAATGGCAGCAACACCAACATGAAAACAATCCCTGACAGCAGCACGACGATCGAAAACAGACGACCCGGGTCCGTGATAAAACGAACATCACCATAGCCCAGGGTCGACATCGTCGATAAGGTCCAATAAAAACCAGTAACCATCGAATGCTGTTGCCCTTCATGGGCCATCAATAACTGGAAAAGAAACGAGTAACTGGTGACAAGACCAGCCAGAATGAGTACAAATCGAAACAGCGCCCGGAAGTTACGATGCCCCATCATTACCGCAAGCCGAGTGGAACGCGGACCAAACTTGGTACGCATCCATAAGTCATCACCATCCCTGCTGTGATTGTTACTGTCAGACATCCTGTTACCACCGTAAAACCGAGTACAACAGTTTACCCAATTACTGCAGTCAACTGTCTTTCATCACTAAAGCGCATAGCCAAAGAGGCCTGGGATGCCAGTCATTGTTGCACGCTCATCGCCTAGAACTGTTGTTTTACATGACCTGTGAGGCTTTCACCAAGGCCTCTGTCAGCAGTCAATTATAAAAATGATTGAGCTTGACACTCCTTGGCCACAACCCACAACATAGCGCCACCTTTACTGTTACCACCCGGTGCTCAAAAAATGACGTATTGCCTCGCCATCGCGACTGATTCTGGTCTCGTATTTGTTTCTGATTCCAGGACCAATGCGGGGGTTGATATGGTCAGTACCTACAGCAAAATGTATGGGTTCGGCATACCAGGGCAGAAGCAATTTACTGCACTGACATCCGGTAACCTTGCAACCTCACAATCCGTTATCAACCACATCAAAAAGGACATTAAAAAGTCCAAGAATCACAATATTCTGACCATGGAACATATGACGGAAGTCGCAGAATACCTCGGCGAAATCAGCACAGCTGAACAGGAAAAGACAGATTCCAGCGTCAATGCGCAATCCTACTTCCTTATTGGCGGGCAGATCCTGGATCATAAGCCGGCGGTCTATATGGTGTACCCACAGGGAAATTATATTTCGACTTCACCTGATACAACGTACCTGCAAATCGGTGAAAGCAAGTATGGCAAACCGATACTCGACAGGATTCTTACCCCTGACGTTAGCCTGGAAACTGCCGCAATGTGCGCTCTGGTATCTATGGACTCCACCATACGCAGTAATCTGTCAGTGGGGCCACCCATTGAGCTGTCCATCTACCCGCGAGACTCTCTTGCGCCAGGGAAATACTACCGTTTCGAAGAAGACAGTGAATACCTGAGGCAGTTAAAGAAAAACTGGGACCAGTCACTCAAGGATTCATTCAAAAAGCTGCCACCGGTCGCCTGGAGTGCCACCTGGGACAAAGAGACTAAAGTAATCGAGTCATCCAATGAGAGTTCATCATAGCGTGACAATCGTCGTTCAGGAGTGAATCTGCGTGGCGATTCAGGTAGCGATTAGACATAACACTGAGTACGAATTCGACAGACCAGTGCCGATACACCCGCATGTGGTAAGACTTCGCCCTGGCCCTCATTGCCGAACACCCATTAAGTCCTACTCTTTGAAAGTAGCGCCGGAGAATCATTTCGTTAACTGGCAACAGGACCCCTTCGGGAACCACCTTGCACGGTTTGTATTCCCCGAAAAAAGCCGATCACTCAAACTTCACGTCGAGCTTGTCGCTGAATTAGTTATGGTCAACCCGTTCGATTTCTTTCTGGAAGAATCGGCGGAAACTTTCCCTTTTAGCTATGACCCGTTACTCAAAAGCGACCTGGCCCCTTACCTGAAAATTAGCGAGCGCGGCAAGCAGTTGGTAGGCTGGGTTAAAGGCATCGATCGCCAAAAAATGGCTGTAGTACCGTTCCTGGTGGGGATCAACCAGCATATTCAACAGTACGTTGAATATGAACGCCGCCTGGAAGAAGGCGTCCAGCGCTGCGAGGAAACACTCACCCTAAAACGAGGTTCCTGTCGTGACAGCGCCTGGCTATTAGTGCAAGTGCTTAGACACCTGGGGCTGGCAGCTCGATTCGTCTCTGGCTACCTGGTCCAGCTGGGCTCAGACAGTAAGTCTGTCGGTCGTCCTTCCGGGCCCGACGGCGACTTCACGGGCAGGCTGGATTGGCCTTGACCAGACATCCGGTCTTTTCGTCGGCGAAGGACATTTACCGTTAGCTTGCACGCCTGCACCGACAAGCGCCGCAGCAATCACGGGCGCAACCGGCATCTGCAAAACCACACTGACTTTTTCAAACACCGTAGAACGAATTCCATAAAGTCCGCAGGGTACAACACTCTACCAGGATTCAGCATTCCATTTGATTCACTTCCCTGAAAAGACCGGACGAAATAGCACCAGACCTAAAGGCATCTGGCGACCGTGCGCGGCTAAAGACAGCGAAACACTGAGGGTCGCAACACTGTTCGAATGGGCATAGATCCCATCCCCTTCCAAAGTGACCGCACAACCTAAAGCCAGATCGGACGAACGTCAGTAGTGAACATCAATTTTATCAGAAAGTTAACAGAGGAAACCAAGGCCAAACCCAGGCTTATATTCCAGAATTTACGCAGGAACACGTCTTGCGGTATGCGGAAGCCATCGGTTCGGCGCTGACGGTTTACCAGAGCGACCAATAATAGCTGTCTTGCTTTTCCACATTCTGATTAGCCGTTTTGCTTCACTTTACGCTAAAGATGTTGATAGCGTCTGCCAAACGGCGCACTCACGATACCATCTTACCAACACACATTTTATTAACCGAACAACAATACGGCTATCGACCCCCTGATCATCACTTTCAGTATTTTCGCTGGTTTAGAAAAAGGTTTACTCTAGGCACACCCAACGCTCAAGCGACCCAGACTCATGGCAACAAATCGACGAATTCTCCTCTCCGAAATCCCAACAGGCAAATTGACCGAAGAACATTTCACCCAGGATGAAATCGACCTGACATCACCCGGTGAGGGTGAGGTCCTTGTCAGGACGCTTATCCTCTCCCAGGATGCCGCTAATCGCGCCTGGATGCAGGGGGCGACATATCGAAGCGCACTCAGTTCGGGGCAGGTCATGTCAAGCGGAGGGATCGCAGAGGTCGTTGAGTCAAATGTTGATCGTTTCAAGGTTGGACAAATCGTGTCAGGTGACCTCGGCTGGCAGGAATATGCTGTATTACCCGGACACCAGTTGGCACGGGTAAAAGATCACGACGGGCCACTTAGCCACAACTTGTCGCTACTCGGTGTCGCTGGATTAACGGCCTATCACGGCCTGATTAATGTCCCTGGCATTCATGCCGGCGAAGTACTCCTGGTCTCTGCCGCGGGCGGTTCAGTCGGTTCGATCGTCGGCCAGATCGGGCGCATCAAAGGTGCAAAGGTTATTGGTATTGCTGGCGGTACAGAAAAATGCCAGTGGGTTGTAGATGAACTGGGGTTTGATGCCTGCCTCGATTACAAGGACACAAGCGCACCACTTCGACATCAGCTTAAGGCCGTCGCACCAGATGGCGTGGATGTTTACTTCGACAATACCGGCGGCGACATACTCCAAACCGCGTTGTTCGCAATGAAGCTGAAAGGACGAGTCTCTTGTTGTGGCGCCGTTTCGATGTATGACGGCAAACCCAGCGCTGGCCCGTTTGGCGTACCTGGCTTGCTGGTCACCAAACGATTAAGAATGGAAGGTTTCATCGTCTCCGACTACCGGGACCTGGATAACGATGCCTACCATGACCTTTCCATGTGGGCGAAGCAGGGTGAACTAAAGGTAGTCGAAGACATTATCGAAGGCCTTGAAAACGCACCCCGCGGCTTAATTGGTTTGTTAGCTGGCGAGAACCGCGGTAAGCGCATGATCCGGGTTGGGGAACCAGGGAGCTAGCACGCTTTACTGGAACAGCATGTTACTGAGGCAACATGCACTCAAAGATTGAACAGTAGGGGTGGCATCAACGCCGGTTGTTACTGCGGGCTACCACAAGAAAAATCACCAGGATGAACATGGATACAAGGAGTACCAATATCTGCCTGCCATATACTTCACGGAGCCCATTGATACCCACCTGAGAAACCTGCTGGTAACCAACCGGTACCGGTAACACGCCATTCTCCAGCACATACTGCTCGTATGCCCGTAACATGACCTGCATACGTTCTGGCATTGCATCTGCCAGGTCCTCGGCCTCTCCGGGGTCGGAAACAATATTATAAAGGTGCCATTGCCTGTCACCGACCGGACCCCGGTTCATAACAATTTTGTAATCACCGCGGAACAGCGCCGCATTCCCGCCGACTTCGTAACCAATGGTTTCATCTTCCGCATAGACTCGCTCAACATCGCCCCTGATGATGGGCATCAGGTCGCGACCAATCATCGCTTCGATGGGCCGTCCAGCAAAACGCCCAGTCGGAGCTTTGACACCAGCGACAGACAGGATGGTAGGTGTGATATCCGTCACATAAGATAAGGCGTGATTCAGTTCACCCTTATTCAGAACAGATTGCCCTGCAATAATAAGAGGTACTCGCAAACCGCCTTCTCCCGCGTAGAACTTGTAGAATGCCAGCGGTGAAGCAGACGCACTTGCAAAGCTGGGACTAATTGAATTAAAACTGCCTTTCAAGCCCAGCGTTTCATATTCAGATGTATAGCCTTGGCTCCCAACGAAAACCCGAGCCCGCACATTACCCGGGTCAGGGGCCCCACTGACCTCGGTGCCATTGTCTGACGTAAAAACAAAGAGCGTATTATCATACTGACCCGTCGCTTTTAGATGTTCAATCAAACGCCCAATATGAAAATCCATGGCTGCAACCATGCCGCCATAGACCGCCATACGTTTTGCCTCGTAGCGCTTCCTGTCATCGGGCAGCGCATCCCAGTCCAGCGTCGTCGACATCTCTACCATTGCAGTCCCTTGACCCACGACACCGAGCTCTAATGCTTTTGCCAGCCGGTCTTGCCGTAACTGTTCCCAACCAGCGTCATAAACGCCCATGTACTGGTCAATAAACTCCTGCGGCGCCTGAACTGGAATGTGCACAGCCTGGAAAGGTACATAGGCAAAGAACGGTTGGCCATCTTCACGGTTGGAATCAATAAATTCGATCGTCTTGTCGATCAGAAACCGGGACGAATAGAAATCTTTCGGTAGCTCCATTTCCTCGCCATCCGCAAACCAGTTGGCCTTTTTATAGATCGGGATATAAGGTTTTTGCTCCCAGTTGTCGGCGCCGGTATCAGCCATTGCGACTGTCCTCTCAAAGCCCCGGCGACTGGGTAACTGATGCGGCTCTTTTCCCAAATGCCATTTACCCGCCATATAGGTATGGTATCCGGCGTCTTCAAGCAAACTTGCAACCGTAACGACATTGCTACCGAGCACTCCCTGGTAACCATCGAAACTACTCTGTTCCGGCGGAATTGACTCAGGAATATTCGCCACTCCTGACCTGTGGTTGTCCACACCCGTTAACAACATGGCCCGAGAGGGGGCGCAACTGGCCGCCGTATGGTAGTTGGTAAACCGGAGACCTTCGTTTGCCAGCGCCGTCAGGGACGGTGTACTGATTTCACTCCCATAAGGGGCAATGTCGGTAAAGCCTAGATCATCGGCCAGAATCAGGACAATGTTTGGCTGTTGAGCCGCCTGGGCTGTCACTGCGCCCATACCCAGGAAAAGAAAAGCCAGGAAAAGAAAAGTCAGGGGGAAAAATGCCGGCAGTATCGAAGCCAAAGATTGCAGGAACCTCGTGCAGGCTTGTTTCACGCGCCGCGTTTTTCACAAAGACGAATGGTTGACACAAACAGCAGCGTCGTCACGATAACCTCCACCGCTATCATGCTACCCGCGAGCGCTGCGCCATGAACCAGCCAGGCAACAATACGAAAGGTGGCAGCCAGACCAAGAAGCATCATGGGCGGATAGAACCAGACTCGCTTGAGTGTCGTCACCCCAATCAGGATCAGCAAACCCATTGTCAGGAAGAAGGCACCCAGATCCCCTATTTGGGTACTGCGAGCAACGCCCTCAAGCAGTGGCAAGCCGGGTCAATAATCCAGCCAACACCGATCACGACAAATAGAATGCCCGGCAGCACGGTTACGACTCTTAAGATTTTGTTGATCACCGACATCTCCTGTTAAATTCAAACTACCGTATCAGGCTGGATTAGCAACAATCAATTTAATGGTCGCCGCTGCGAGTTCCTCTGGGGCCTGATCCTGCAGAAAATGACCCGCTCCTTTAATCGTTATGTGGGGCTGGCCTTTGGCACCGGGTACCGATTCCTGGAACCTGACTTCGCCACCGGCGGTGACCGGGTCGGAATCTGAAAATGCCGTCAGGAAAGGTTTATCCCATTGCTCGAGCACTTTCCATGCGGCCCGGTTTGCACCGATGGCCGGGTTGTCCGGAATAATCGGTACCAGCGACGGGAACTGCCTACCCCCGGCCAGATAAGTTTCGTCTGGAAAAGGTGCACCGTAGGCGTCCTGCTCTTCAGGGGTCAAGGTGTCTCCAAGACTCATAGCCAGAACATCCTTCGGCGAGAATCCATCTGACTCACCGCAAAACTTCACCCAATGCAGAAATCCCATCCCCGACGTATCGCCCGCCATGGCCATAAACATTTCCGGCACATTCGCGTGAACGGGCAGGCTTTTGTAGTAGGCGCGCATCTGATCGCTGGCGTCTCCTATTTTGTCATCCGGGACACCCTTCGCATCCGGGAGCCCTGTATTGGCAGTGACTATTCTGGCAAAACGGCCAGGGTTTTCCGCAGCGACCCGCAGACCGATTAACCCACCCCAGTCCTGGCAGACCAATGTGATGCCCTGAAGGTCAAGTGCTTCGATCAGCGCCCGGACCCAGGCCACATGATTGGCATAGGTGTAGTTGTCCCGCTCGGTTGGCTTATCCGATTTACCAAACCCGATCATGTCCGGTGCAATTATCCTGTACCCGGCGTCTTTGAAAATGGGAATCATTTTTCGGTAGAGGTATGACCAGGACGGCTGCCCATGCAGACACAGAATCACCTCACCGACGCCTTCATCCAGGTAATGCATGCGAAGGACCCCACCCTCACCATCGGGAATCTCAACATAATTGGGCTCAAACGGATAACCCGGCAAATTGGCGAAACGCGTCTCATCGGTCCTTACAGTTTTCATCTATCCCCGCACCATTTTCAGTCTTCTACATTATGTAGAAAGGTCGATCGCCTGTCATTATTTATAATGCATATCATTAATGATTTCCGTACACTTCATTTCTTTGTTCTAAACCACAGCTATTCAGGTCTGACATGAAAAAGACGCTCAGCATCGCCGCAATCGCATTACTATTGACCGGCACACTCGCCTGGCAGTATCGACTGGATATCCTGGTATCTGTCGTGCCAAAGATTCGAGGCATGGCAAACCCTATCCGCGACAATGTACCTACTGCCACACCTATCAACGAACGACCGCCCAATATCATTCTTATCCTCGCCGACGATATGGGATTCAACGATATATCGCTCTATAACGGTGGCGCCGCTGATGGTTCTTTGATGACACCCAATATCGATGCTATTGCTGAACAAGGTGTCAGATTCGACAATGGCTACGCCGCCAATGCAATCTGCGCACCTTCCCGCGCGAGTATTCTCACCGGGCGCTACTCAACCCGGTTCGGGTTCGAGTTCACCCCAGTATTTAGTACTGTCGCAACGATTGCCCAATGGACCCAGGACATCGAACAGCCTGCTCTCTTGGCAACGATAGACCACGAAGCGGCAAAATCCCTTCCTCCAATGCAAGAACTGGTACTGCCAGATTCCGAAATCACCATCGCGGAAGTGCTGAAGGAGGCTGGCTACTACACCGCCCATATTGGTAAATGGCACCTCGGCGCAGGAGACGGACCGCAAAATCAAGGATTCGATGACAGTTTGTATATGAACGGCCTTTCGTACCTGCCACCGGACCATCCCGATGTTGTCAACGCAAAACGGGAGGGAGATGTTATAGAGGAAATGGTCTGGGCAGTCGCCACTTACGAAAGCCAGTTTAACAACTCACAAAGCTTCCAGCCTGACGGCTACCTTACCGACTACTACACCAATGAAGCCGTTAAAGTTATTGAGAAAAACCAGCATCAACCGTTCTTTCTTTACCTGGCACACTGGGGTATTCACAACCCACTGCAGGCAACCCGTGCAGATTACGACAAATTCTCACAGTTAGAAGATCACACGCTTCGGGTTTATGCGTCGATGATTCATTCGCTTGACCGTAGTGTGGGAATGATCACCGATAAACTCGAAGAACTTGGGCTCAGTGACAACACCCTCATCGTTTTCACCAGTGACAACGGGGGCGCAGGTTATATCGGGCTTCCCGACATCAACAAACCTTACCGGGGCTGGAAATTGACGCACTTTGAAGGCGGAACGCACGTGCCTTTTATGGCGAAGTGGCCGCAGAAGATCGAGCCCAATTCCAGGCTCACTGATCCCGTGCACCATATCGACCTGTTCCATACTATTGCCGCAGCCGCTGGCGCCACCACTCCTGATAACGTGAAGTATGATGGTGTAGACCTTATACCCCATGTCAGAGGTGAGGCGTCGAGTAAACCTCATGAGACCCTTTTCTGGAGAGCAGGGCATCACCAGTCTGTGCTGCACAATGGCTGGAAGTTAATTCGCGCAGGCAGGCCAGATAAACGGTGGTTGTTCAACCTTGCGGTAGATCCAACGGAACAGAACAACCTTGCGCAAAGCGAACCGGAAACCGTCCGCAAACTCGAAGCACTGCTGGCAGAGCACAATGCCGAACAGGCTGATCCCCTGTGGCCCAGCTTCCTGGACTCGGCCCAGCTGATTGATAAACATGGTGGCCAGGAATATGAAGAAGGTGATGAGTACATCTACTGGCCAAACTAAAAAAAGGAAATCCATTTGACTATAGCAATCCTCTACGGCGCGCCGTTCTCTCTCTTTACGGGGAGGGCAAGAAGTTATCTCATCAAAGCCCATGTTCCTTATCGCGAAACGATGCCAATTACGGAACACTATATAAAGAGCGTCGCACCAGCGGCTGGCGACAGGCAGAGCATGCCTACCCTGGAATTGCCCGATGGAGAGATTATCCGGGATGGCGTTGCCATCATCGATCACTTCGAGAACAAAAGCGGTCATGGTTTTTCCCCAGGCACACCAAAACAAAGAGTCATCAACAGACTGCTCGATGTCATCGGTGCAGAGGGCCTGCTTCGTCCCGCCATGCACTACCGCTGGAACTTTCCGGAACAGAACCTGGAATTCCTCCGGTTTCACTTCCAGACGGCCATGCCCCGAGGGCCTGGCCGTGAGGAAAGAGCCGATAAGGCGATGAACCGGATGCGCGGCGCCGGGCAGGCCTTTGGCGCGGTGCCTGAAACTTTCGACGCCATCGAAACGCACTACATCGAGTTACTGAAAGTTCTCGACAGCCACTTCTCGGAGCATCCTTACCTTTTAGGAGGCAAACCTTCCATTGCCGACTTTGGGATGCTTGCACCTTTATACGCACACCTGGGTCGTGATCCCAAACCGCTTTCCCTGATGCAGGAACATGCAATCCATGCCTTCAGGTGGGTCGAGCGCATGAACAGGCCCGAGCACGATGTTGGTGAATTCGAGACCCAGGATGGTGAGTACCTGGCCTCAGATAAAATTCCGGCATCCCTGGTGAATGTGTTGAAACATATTGCCATTGATTTCGTCCCCGAAACCCGGGCAGCTGCTTCCTGCATTAATAACTGGATCAGCCAACAGGACAACCTGGAACCGGGAACAGAATGCGCACGAGGTGTTGGAATGGCCAACTTCCAACTAAGAGGCGTTACCATCAATGCGCTGGCACAGCCCTTCAGGTTCTATCTGTTAAAGCGTGTTCAGGATGAATTTGAATCGCTGGATAAACAGCAACAGGACGAAGTCACATCACTACTCGATGCCTGTCAAATGACTGACATCCTGAAGATGAAACTGTCCCGGGAAATCGGAAGACAGAACAATCTTGAGGTCTGGCTTTAGATCATCAGGTACCCGATGAAGAACGGCCACCCGAAACAGAACTAATCGGGTATACGATCAAGGATCGTTTCAAACTGCACGTGCTTGACCTTATCGAATATCTTGTCGAGCCAGGCCTGCATCATCTGGGGTCCTCGATCGGAACCCAGATCAAGCTGCGCCGTGTGAGCAGCAGGTATAATCCTCTGTAGCGTTGCCAGCATACCCATCTCATACTGCCACCGGAGCCTGGCTGCCGAAATCTCTACGCCCGGGATCTTTAACGCCTCATGATAGATGTTGATCAGCTCGTTTATCTTTTCCTCACCGGTTCCAACCGGTAATGCAGCACTCAAAAAGTAAGCCATATCCAGCCCGCCGGGCCCGCTCGACATTGTCTGCCAATCGAACAATATTATTTCGCCTTTCGCATCATCAAAACAGATATTGTCCAGCCGAAAGTCGCCGTGCAGCAACGTCGGCGATTCCTCTCCCAGTTTTTCTGTCAGCGCCTCTCCATTATCCTTAAACCATTGCGTCAACTGAAGCTGACGTTCCGATAATGTGTCTTTATTTGCCGAGATGAACTTCCCGACATTTTGCAAATACATCATTTGAATAATTTTGCTGGTTGCCGCCACAGGCGCGATCCAGGTCATGCCCGGAAGTTCTTTGCTGTCCCAGAACTGACCGTGGAGTTTTGCCATGGCGGTAAGGACATGTTTTGTATCTTCTTCAGAGCAACCGTCCGCCTGGTCTCCCAATCGGTAGCCGCTCAGGTCTTCAATCAGTAACGCATAGCGCCTGGGCGTAAAGCTGATGACCCAGCTGGCAATGATGGCCAGAATGGCGATCAACCACATGGGCAGTTTGTTGAGACCGACCAACCTCTCCAGGACAACATCCGGATCATCCGCAACATCGAGTGCACTGTAGTAGTGGCGAGGAGTTCGGATATTGACCGAAGATTCGAGATCCCTATAGAACCTGATTTCTTTCTCATACAGACCCATGGTTTGACCAAGCGTACGGTTTTTCAACGCCGTTGGGATTTTAAGAACCATCGAGTTTGGCGCACTACTTCTTTGGTCAGAATATTCCAGCTTGAATATGGCAACCTCGCCGTTAAACCCGGCTTCTTCGCCGACAACCTTATGCGTAAGACTTACTACCGCTTTCACGTAACGCCATCGTAAACCAATCCACTGTTATGTCTTTGAGGCTAAAGGGTACTTCTGGTTGTGTAATCATATTAAGTCCAGCAATTGAGCCCGTTAGTGTAGGCTTATGGCATACCCATCGACAACTTTCTGCCAACTCCATGCAATAAAAAGGCTGCCGGATTCAACAGATGAACTTCCTTGAGACAAAATTCTGGCAGACACAGGAAGTGACCTCCCTGAACCGCCTGCCATCTCATAGCCCGCTGCACAGTTGGCGAGATGAGCAATCGGCACTGGAAAACAGGGAAAGTACCAGCGAGCAGACCCTGGATGGTACCTGGCGTTTCAAATTGTTCGATAGCCCCCAG
>LWDU01041027.1_pt1 | contig 35257 bp, 30 predicted proteins | sample 727161 | NCBI WGS metagenome assembly LWDU01 (sample SAMN04566230, study PRJNA314399) | hydrothermal vent metagenome | isolation source: deep sea hydrothermal plume seawater | place: Mexico: Gulf of California, Guaymas Basin | collected 2004-07-11 | reverse complement strand
CCCGATTTAAAATACAATAATAGTTTTTTTCTACAAAGAGGGACTAAAGCTGCGCCCTACGGATAAACACATAGTTTAATAATAGAGGGGTGGAATAGCTAAAGTTATTGAACGCCATAAATACTGATAGTTTAATTATTTCTAAATAACACTATGCAAGATGAAATTTCTCTCAGTCGTTTAGACTATGCTTTTAGTAGGTTCTTAGCTCAGAAAAGTGATTTAGAGACAAACAAGGCTAAGCAATTTAGAGCTATTATTGCAGAGCTATCTAATGCAGTTAGTCAGGGACATAGTTGTATAGCAATAAATAAGGAAGATCAAAGCTTAGTACTGGCTTCAGGCATGGCAGATGATTCAGGAAAGCTCCCTATCGTACTGGAAAACAATAAGTTATATCTGCAGCGTTACTGGGGTTACGAGTGTAAATTGGCAAACAAAATTACCACGCTGATAGCTAATGAGCGTTCAATAGACGGTGTAGACAACATCATTGCGCAGTATTTTCCAGTCAAAGATGACGTCGATTGGCAGAAAGAAGCAGCACTAAGGGCGGTAAATGATACTTTTACAATTATTACCGGTGGGCCCGGAACCGGAAAAACCACGACAGTAGTTAAAATTCTTGCCTTATTACAGGAATTATCAGTTCAGCCGTTAAATATTGCACTTGCAGCGCCTACTGGAAAAGCAGCAATGAGGCTGCAAGAATCCATAGGCCAAAACATAGCAAGTTTGCCAGGGTCTCAATGGATTAAAAATACAATTCCGGTGCAAGTTATTACCCTGCATCGCTTATTAGGCGCAAGGCCACCTTCGCCCTATTTTAAATATAATAAAGATAACCCCCTACCCTATGACATCATTGTGGTGGATGAAGTGTCAATGATTGATTTACCCTTAATGTGTAAATTGGTCAATGCCTTAAAAAAAGGTACCCGTTTGATTTTGTTAGGTGATAAAGATCAACTGGCTTCGGTTGAAACAGGTTCGGTACTTGCAGATTTAACGATTGCATTGCCAGAATATACCCAGGAACTAAAAAAAACCTACCGATTCTCCGAGCATATCAAAACATTCGCTGATGCTATTAATCAACAAAGAGAGCGAGATGCCTGGGAATTATTGATTCAAAATCATGCTCAGGTTCTTTTATTAAAAGAGGATTTAATCGAGTTTATTGTAAATAAGCAAGCGGCTTATTTACAGCTAATTTCAGATGGAGCTGAATTTAGCCATTGTTTTGATGCATTCAATTCATTTCAGGTGTTATGCGCTACTCGTCAGGGAGTGAATAGCGTGGCAGATATAAATCTCCGGGTTACGCAACAATTAAAAGAAAGAAAATTAATTCAGAGCTCAAGACTATGGTATTCCGGGCGACCAGTTATGGTCACTCAAAATGATCCTGTGTTACGTTTGTATAATGGTGATATTGGTATTTGTATGCCGGATGCTGAGAGTGATGGGAAATTAATGGTTTTTTTCTTATTGCCTGATGGCACGATAAGAAAGTATATGCCGGCCAGGTTATCATATTGTGAAACGGTGTTTGCCATGACCATACATAAAAGCCAGGGGTCTGAGTTTAACGAAGTGTTGCTGGTTTTACCGGAGTCGATGAATCCTGTTTTAACAAAGGAACTGATTTATACAGGTGTTACTCGTGCTAAGGAATTTCTTAAATTGGTTACGAATAAAGTAGTTTTTTTAGAAACTATACAGCGTCGGGTTGAGCGTTACAGTGGCTTGGCAGACAGAATTAAAAAAATAGCTTGAGACTATCCGGGAATGCTCAAGCTATTTTTATAGTTTCGAGGAAACCTTAAATTAAGCAGATGAATCTATTGATCTTCTTGTGTCGCTTGTGACTTGAAAATCTGCTGCTCCATTGTCGCTACTCGACCTTTCTGCACTTCAAACTCTTCGCGGGTGACTAAGTCCATTTTACCCAAAGCACCTTGTAAAATAGCGCGAAAATTTTTCTCCATATCTTCTTTAAGATTGGAAAGCCCAGGAGGAATGGCATCACTTAAACGGGTGGCGATATCATCAATTGATTTTGGATCAAACATTTTTATTCCTATTAAAGTATGTAAATTAAATTGCCTTAGTTACACCAAGCCAGAATTGGTAATAGATATGTATTCACGACAGATTTTTTCAAGATCAGCCTGTTCTAGGGGTTGTTGCATTAATAAGCAATAGTAGTGATCATCCTGTTCACTGAAAGTAATACAGTTCTTGCAGTGACCAAAGCTATTTGTGTCATTAGCATTTTGTAAGGCTACTAATGCTTGATATAGCGCGGCACTGATAGAATCAAATTGTTTATTGGCAATGGCTTGTTCAGCCTTGATAAATACGTCAAAAGGAGTAATGCTTTTGAGTAGTTGTTGCCCCCAGGGTAAAATCTTGAGATGCACAATACGCTTATCAATGAGGTCTTGTATCTTTTCAAGATAACCTTTGCGCTCTAGAACCTGTAATGTTTGCGACACGGTACCTTTGGTTAAACCCATATAATCGGTAACCGCTGCGGGTGTATCACTAAATCGATTACAATTGGCTAAATAATCCAGGGTCTGAACATGCACTGGTTGTAAGCCTAAAGCCGAATATTTTTTTCGCTGCTCAGCTCTGAGCAGGGTACTGATCCGTTCAATTAATTTTAAAGTTGTTAGTTCTTGCATGCAAGTATCTTATCACTACTCCGAGTAGGCATAAAATAAACTCAGTAAAAGCGGCTAAAGATTTTTATACCTTTAGCATTGCAAGGGGGGAGTGAGTTTATTAAATCCATATTAATCATTAAATGTGTATCAAGTGAAGCCCTAATTTGCAGGAAAGCTTAAATGTTTATAGCTCCCCTTACGGATGTTAAAAAAGGCCAGCTCGGGTAGGCTCATGAGGATACCCATAGTTCCATCTTTTAATGCTTTACCTGAATCAAACGCCAAGGAAAAACTTCCGTAGAGGCTCATGATTGTTGCAGCGACCAAGTTAATTGAGCCAAATATTGGCCGCATCAAGATATTGTCATCTGTAAAAATAAGAAAGGCGGCATCCTGATCATTAAATTTATAATCAGTAGCGCTAAGTGTATTAAATTCTCTTAAAAACACAATGGCACTGTTTTCTTCTCTGTACATTGCTGCAAGTTGCTGGTGCCGAAAAGAAGGCAGTGCCTGTTTTGTGTAATCATCAGAGAGGTTACGAAATGAACCAAAGGGAATAAACGAGATAATATTTTTATCTGTTAATTGGCTTAGTTCTTTGATTTGCTGGTTGTTCGTGGGTAGATGACTAATGGTATGGGTAATTTCGGTAACACAGTTGCGCGTAAAAAGATTATAACCATAGAGTGCATGCAATTGCTGTTCGATGCTTTGCTGGTAAGCTTCAAACCTGGCTAACCCTTCAGCTATTTTCTGATCTGTGAGCTTTGGCAGTAGCGTCTCTGGCAAAGAGATTGACTTGCTCGCCAGAAGTTGCTCGCCTGATATCCGGATGCCTTGTTTGTTTTGTAGGTCATGTTCTCGTTCATAGTAGTAATTGCTCAGCATTTCTAGCTGACCATAGGCTTTTTCGGTAATGATATGTTGCTCTGTAAATAGCGCGGCTTTTAATTGGACAATTCGAGCTAAAGCCTTATTTTTCTGGGCTAGAAATTTAGTTTCATAGCGGGCAACTTCAGTATAGTCAATAACTGGACTAGAGTCTCGAAAGGTATCCAGGAACACAAACTTACCTGATTCAATGCTTAGGGAAAGGCTTATTATGCGCGCGTAGAGTGAAAATGCGGCATTACCCCAGTCTGGGCGTTGGGAATTTATCAGGGTTAATAAATGATTACTTAATACAAGTTGAAAGCTTTTTAATTGAGCAATTTCAGCTTGAGAAAGGGTAAATAATGACTGCTCAGGGCTAAAATAATATTGTGGATTTAAGGTGTAATTATTTTTAATCGTTTCCAATAACAATATTTTGCTAATGTTATCCAGGTAGCGACTGGCAAATGAGTAGGGTATTGGTGAAAATGTAACTTCGCTCAATTGTAAGCTGTTTTTAGGCCAGGGTTCCGGGTGCAAGGTATTAACTTCAGACTTTAGTTGAACGATGCGCTGAGTTAAGAAATCAGCACCATACTTTCGGTTTATTTGTTGTTGAAGCTGATCGTTTGTCAGCGATTCTGTTTTACGTGGAACAGCCTTTATACTAAATAAACCTGCGCCTTTAATATTTAATTGAGAGTGTTGAGTTTGATTGTTTAGTAGTGCGATATTTAGATTGATTTCCTTACGGATGTCATCCTGCTGCTTTTGCAATAAAAAGCGTAGACTGAAATGGTTGAGTAATTGCTCATAATCGCTGTCATTGAGATCTAGTGCCGCCTGATAAAAGGTTCGGTTTTCTAAATAGCGATATTGAAAGTCAAAGTCAGTGCTGGTATCTTTGACTAAGCGAATAATGCCGCCATCATAATGTTGGAAATGATAGGTTTCATCATCGAAACGAAGCGCAGTATGCCCACCACTGGCATTGCCTTCACTGGCAGTAATATAGATATAATCAAATGCTTTTGCATGCAAAGCTGATGAAAACAAGAAACCTATGGCCGTACTTAGCAAGCAAAAAAATGTCATTGTTTGTTTACTAAGCACGGTTGGATTTATAAATTAAGACTTTTAGTCTTTATTCATCTCATAACCTTTCTGGATTGATTTCATCCTGGCAGCATCAGAATTGGCTATTTGATCTTTATATGTTTCATATGCACTGCCAGTTATATTTGATTTTTTTAAGGCGCGGCCTATGGCAATCAACGTTGCATCATCATCTTCCCAGTTAGTAATACCATTGGCAGAAGCTATTTCAGAAACGCCTCGTGAAAAAGCAAGGCGATCAAAGTCGGCGGTACTGAGATAGGCGCTAGAATAACTGATTATCTGTTGCTGATATTTTTCAGTATCATTGGACGACTCTGAGGAAGTACTGCTGCTACTTGACCCAGAAGATTTTGAACTACTGCCTGAGCTATCCGATGAGCTTTTGGAGCTGTAAGAAAAAGAACATCCTTGCGTTAGACTCACTATAATAATGAAGGGAAACAGAAATGGTTTAATTTGCATGGTAAAAATCCGATGTTGGTTGCGAAAATTAAGTGTAATCATAAGCACTTTTTAAAGTAAAAAAAATTTTATAGCGTACGTATGTCTAATAATCAATTGGAATGAGCATGAAAAAAATGTGGCAAGCTTGTATAGTATAGGTGAGTATTTGTTTTCCAGGTATTAATAAAACACTATTTTTGCGTAATTAGTTCTTGCGTAGTGTACACCGATGGTTTCAGTAAGGAAGACCATCACTAGTCTTAAGCTTGTGGCTGAATGCCGCACATATAATTTAATAAAAGTGAGATAAAACATGACAAAATCCGCTATTTTATTTTCTGAAGCTAAAGAGGTTATTCCGGGTGGCGTAAATTCACCTGTACGTTCTTTTAGTGGCGTGGGAGGAACCCCCGTTTATATTGATCATGCCAAAGGAGCTTATATATACGACTCAGAAGGTAAGCAATATATTGATTATGTGGGCTCATGGGGCCCAATGATAGTCGGCCATGCACATCAGGATGTGTTAGATGTAGTCAATGAAACGGCAGCTAAAGGGCTAAGTTTTGGTGCTCCAACCGAGCTTGAGACCCTGATGGCAAAGAAACTCTGTAAATTAGTGCCATCTATTGAGCAAGTACGCATGGTGAGTTCGGGTACAGAAGCCACCATGAGCGCTATCAGGCTTGCCAGAGGACATACTGGCCGGGATAAGATTGTAAAATTTGAAGGTTGCTATCATGGCCATTCTGATTCCTTATTAGTTAAGGCAGGCTCAGGCGCATTAACTCTGGGGGTTCCAAGTTCGCCAGGTGTGACAGCAGCGGTTGCAGAAGATACGATTACTCTGGCTTATAATGATATAGAGGAAGTTAAACAGACTTTTGCTGCCAGCGGTGAACAAATCGCCGCAATTATTGTTGAGCCTGTCGCAGGTAATATGAACTGTATTCTGCCTGCTGCAGGTTTCTTAGAAACCTTGCGTGAAGTATGCGATCAATACGGAACGATATTAATTTTCGATGAAGTGATGACCGGTTTCCGGGTAGATAAGCACTGTGCTCAGGGCTTATATAATATAAAGCCGGATTTAACGACGCTAGGAAAAGTAATTGGCGGAGGAATGCCTGTCGGTGCTTTTGGTGGCGCACATAAAATAATGTCCTCTTTAGCACCAGTGGGGCCAGTGTATCAGGCGGGAACTTTGTCGGGAAATCCGGTTACTATGGCTGCGGGTTATAAAACGCTGGAATTAATATCTGCAACTGATTTTCATAAGCACTTGGCGGAAAAAACACGAACCCTGGCTGAAGGCATACAAGCCAAGGCGGTTGCTGCAAATATAGGTATGTCTATTAATGTTGTAGGCGGAATGTTTGGCCTGTTTTTCACGCAAGAAGATCATATCAGTAGCTTTGCCCAAGTCATGCGCTGTGACCAGGAATTATTTAAGCAGTTTTTTCATGGCATGCTAGAGGAAGGCGTATATTTTGCTCCTTCAGCTTTTGAGGCGGGCTTTGTTTCGTCTGCGCACAGTGATGCGGACATTGCCGTTACTATTAGCGCTGCTGAGCGGGTATTTAATCAATTATAGGCATTAAAGGGTGAGTTTTGATAGACTCTGCGCATATTTACGATAGTTGCGCTCTACTTGGGCAAAACCAGGCGCTAATAAATCGCTACTATGGCAGCGCGCTGCGGCATAACTCATCCTTGCTTATATGGCTACTTTCCTATCCTCAGTACACGATCTATACCAGCGTTTTTCTACGCAAGAAAGTGATTTAATTCGCCATGCAATAGCGCTGGTTGACAGTCGTGATAACAATCAATCCAGTCGGCCTCGCGGTCTGGATGTTGCCTTAAATTTACTTAAGCTTAATGTTGATATCGAAACAACATTGGCTGCTATTCTGAGTGATTCAAGATTATCCGGTTACCCGCTTGAACCAGAGTTTGGGCCTTTAGTCGCTAGCCTAGTTAAAAATGTTCAACAATTAAATAGCATAAATATTTACACTGACAGTTTTGCAAATCAGACTGCACAAGTAGAAGTATTGAGAAGAATGTTATTATCTACAGCCGATGATATTAGAGCGTTGCTCATTAAGCTTGCTTATCGTCTGGCAAGATTAAAAAATCTGGCTCAGGAAGAGCCGCAAATGCGTCATTTTATAGCGAAGGAAACACTAGATCTATACACACCAATTGCGAATCGGCTAGGTATTGGGCAATTGAAATGGGCATTAGAGGATTATGCTTTTCGCTATTTGGAACCAGAAAACTATGTGTTTGTTGCCCGGCAACTCGAAAATAAACGCATATACCGGGAAGAGTGTATAGATAGCTTTATCGAGAAATTAAAAGCTGTCGTTGCTACTTCCAATATGCCGGTGGAAATTAAAGGCCGGCCCAAGCATATTTATAGTATCTGGCAAAAAATGCAACGTAAGAATCTGCCAATTGAAGAACTATATGATCTATTAGCGGTTCGTGTAGTGGTGTTGGATATATCGCAATGCTATGAAGTATTAGGTATAGTCCATCAACTTTGGGCTTCTATTCCTAAAGAATTTGATGACTATATAGCCAACCCCAAAACGAATGGCTATCAGTCATTACATACGGTGATTATAGATGCAGAAAAAAATCGTATAGAAATACAAATTCGTACCCGGGGAATGGATGATTTTGCAGAGCTTGGGTTAGCGGCACATTGGCGCTATAAAGAAGGAAGCAAGCAGAATATTGCCACAGAAAAAAGCATAGCCTCGTTAAGGAAATTGCTGGAAGAAAAGGATGGTGATACCCTGCGGGCTAATTTCCGTACCGAATTATTTGCGGACAGAGTCTATGTGCTAACCCCTGAGGGGAAATTAATTGACTTGATTAAAGGCGCAACACCGCTGGACTTTGCCTATGCAATACATACAGATGTCGGGCATCGTTGTCGAGGCGCTAAAGTTAATGGCTGTATTGTGCCTTTAACTTATCAGCTAAAGACTGGAGAGCAAGTTGAAATTCTTACCGTAAATGATATTGCGCCCAACTCGAACTGGCTAGATCCTAACCTCGCCTATTTAAAAACCCCGCGTGCTATTAATAAAGTTAAAGCATGGCTTAAGCTACAAGGAAAAGATAAACATTATCTGCTAGGTCAGCAACTTTTAGACAAGGAAGTTATACGGCTGGGGTTAAAAAATGACTTCCAGGCCAGGTTGTTGCACCATTTTAAACTTTCTAATGTCGATAAGTTATACATTGCTCTGGGGTGTAATATTATTAGCAGCAGGCAATTAAATTATGCATTAATCGAAGTAGGAGGAAAAAAAAGGCAGGTAAAAACCAGAAAAACCACCCAGACTAAAGCACAAATTCTGGAGATTACAGTGGATGGCAAAGATAATATCCTGACCCATTTTGCCCAGTGCTGTCATCCTCACGCGGATGATGAACTGACAGGATTTATTAGTCATAGCAATGGAATTGCAATCCATAGAAAAGACTGCGTCAACATCAGTAGTCTAAGTGATGAGAAAAAAAGGCAACTTATTGAAGTTAGATTAAAAGAAAGAGAGGCTTAAGCGACTTTCTTGTGAGCTGAAGCGCTGGACTTAATTATTAACCGGCCAATATTTTATACTGTGTTATTTGTGCTGAGTGCTAACGACTGTTGCGCGCAAACTACCGAATTTACCTCTGTCGATAATGACACGAAAAGTAGCCCTCAACGTTATTTAAATTCGACACTGTCCCAGAATACAACGCCGAGTTTACGATGGTAGTGGCGAAGTGGCACGTACGCAGGACGTCTGGGGCGCTGAAGGCTTTAGCTGTCGCGTTAAGTTTTTGCCGCTTGCTTGGGCTGGGATGCCCAAAACAAGCTTGCGCAAAAATAGCGACTCCCCGGTATGGCTGTAGGCCTGAGTTCATAGGCGGTAATTGTTTAGTTTTTATTGAAGAAAAGGCTAGAAATACAGTATTTCAGCGCATCGGCAAAGCAGGATTTTGACTGGGTACTTAAGAGTGTGTTAAAAATAGAAACATTTTTAGGTTTTTAATAAGGCCAGATAGAGAAAGCATTAAGCAATGAATAGCCCGGAAAAAATAAAAATAAAAGCGGCTGGTGTCGGTAACTTAATTAATCGTATTCAGACTTTGTTTGTTGGCATGTTACGAATATGGACGATTCCTATCGTCTTGATGTTAAGTGTCGCTTCAGGTTTTACTACATTTTATGGCATGTCGCATTTCATAATTCCATGGATTGCGTTGGTGATTACCGTCGCTATTCAATCCATCGTAGTTATCTGTACGCTGGAACTTGCCGGCATACACTGGAAGGCTAATCGTACCCGCTACCTCTCTGTGTTTTTGTCATTAATCATTGCACTGGTTGCTTCGGTCTCTTTTTCATATTTCAAATTTTATGAAGTTTCAGAGACCGAAACCATACACATTCAGCGCTTAAACGATATAAGAGCAGATATAAAATCATATCTGGGTGAAGTCCTACCTTTTAAAAGCAAGTTGTTGGCGCAAAAGCAGGTAGACCTGGAACTGGCATCCAAAGAAGTCTCTCAGGCTTATTTTGGAACCCATCCCGAGGTGATTGCTGGATACCGAAATCAAGTGGGCAAGGGGCCTTTCTGGGAGCGGTTTAATGAAATTTATCAGGCAAAAAAACAGTCTCTGGGTGAGCTGGAAACAAAATTTTTATTATTAGACCAAAGTGTACAGCAGTTGCAAGCTCACCTGGCTGACCTGGATGTTGCTACGAATGTAGAAAGCGCTTACTACGATGTGCTCAATAGTTTTCGGGAAGTACAGTTTAAGGTCAATCAGCTGTCAAGTGAATTCGGGCAATCGTTGCCGGATCCTCCCATGTTGCTGACATATAATCAGTTTATTGAAGATATAAAGCCGAATATGGCGATGTGGAGTGGCTTCTCATTATTTGCTTTTGTCTGTGCGGCGATGGTTGATTTTTTTACGGTACTGCTCTCGTATCGCTTGGAGCTGACTGCGCCAGGTCCATTGACTCAAGATGAAGAAGAGCTGGTTTTTGAATGTTTGCGCCAATTTACTCAGTTTCGCATTAACGAAAATGATGAGCTGGAGATGAACATTGAGAAAAGTAATATCGAGAAAGCGAGGCGCTACTCTGACTGGTCCCGCATGTTTGCCGTGGGACTGCTATTGAGTCGCGGCTTTCTGAGAAAAATTGACAAAAATACAGTGGAATTTGCGCCTAATTTGTATCCCTTAATTGCGGCTAAAATGGGCGATAGAATAACCAAATTAAGAGCCGAAGCGCAACAGGCCAGACAGGTAACAGAGCATGAATAGTCCAGGCACTGAAATAGAAAGCTGGTTAATCGAAGGCACTTTAGATCATGATCAGGGGCTTGAACCTGAAGTCTGGCAAGTTGATTTTGATGAAGGCCGGCAACTGGTTTTCAGGGACTTTGGTCCCTATCAAAAATTGTATTTACGCTCCGAAAAGTTCGTTAAGCGTTTTTATCATACGCTTTATCCTCTGGCTGTTGAAGACTGGCAGGTTTGCGAGCAGATTCAGCTTTATGATGAATTTTGTACCGTTGATACTCAGTTGGATATTCGTTTTCAGGCGACTTTACAATACGCTCAGCAACAGGCAGAAATCCTGCCGGAAATTAATGAGCATATAAAAAACACCTATCATAAATCGATTAGTACTATCATCAGTCAGCATTTACTCGACCTAAAAGATGATGAGTGGGTGCGCTCAGGTCTGGGTGAGATAGAAAAAGCCATTTCATTCGCTGTGAGTGAAATGCTTATGTTAGATGAGATAGAAGCGCAAACGCGTTGTGCAATTCAGACGACATTTATAGAATTTCCGGATGTGCAGCTAGGTAAAGAAGCCGTTTATCTGAGTGTCCTTAAAAAGAGCTATGAGGTATCAGAAGAGCAGAGAGAAGAGCGCTTTCGTCAGGAGCAACTAGAGCAACAGCAGCTGCTGATACATCACCAGAAACAACTGGAGCAATTTGAGCAAGATGCTGAATTAGAACGTCAGAGGCAGGAGCAAGGTGCTCAGCATCAGAGGCAACTATTACTCGACCAGGAACAGCAGCAGCAAGAGCAGTTTGTTGTAGAGTCACGTTTACATGGGGATAAAATAAAGCATGAGAACTATTTAAATGATATTACCCTGGATGTTCAGTTACAGGCAAAGCAGGAACAGGAAAAACGCACCCGCAATGGGGAGCAAACATCTCAGGCAGAAGACATAAGTCATCAGGCTTTATTAAAAGATCAGAAGTTACATGCTGATATTGAGAAGTATGAACATGAACAAGCCAGCTGGCTAGAAGCCAAGGATAAATCCCATGCGCTGGAGCTGAAAAAAGAACAGCAGCAAAAGCTATTAAAATTTGAAATGGAAGTAGCACATAAAAAGCATGAAGAACAAGTGCAGCTGGAAATTCAGGAAGAGAACTACAATATCACCAAGAATTCGGATGTCTATTTACGCAAAGAAATTGAGCTACTGGAGTTAGATAAAAAACGTCTGGAATTACAATTAGCGATTGATGAAAGCCGCAAAGCAAGTGGGCAAGGTAGATAAAGACCGGTTGAAGTAAAGTGCATCATCGATGCTTTGAACGCAGTGGAGGATAGAGATGAAAACAAAAATAGAAGTCTATCCAGCTACCGAGCAAGAGGGAGGTGGCTTTTGGGTGTTTGTTTTCAGTTTAGTAGTTATTACAAGCATCTGCAAAACAGCCGGATTCATTGCTTAGATAAATAGGCGTTTGCTGATGCTACCTGGAATGCATTACAGCATAAAGTCTGTCCAGATTGTACTGTCGTATATTTTGCACAGGATAATACGGTTATTAAGGTTAATGAGTTACGCACTATTGTGGGTATCAAGGCGCACACCCAAGAGGCTCTTATCTGTTACTGTTTTGATGTTAGCGTCGATGAAGCTAAGCGAAGCCCGGAAACTAAGGTATTTGTTATTGATCAGACTAGACAGCTCAACTGTGCCTGTGCGATAAGAAATCCTTCTGGCAGATGTTGTTTGAAAGATTTTCCAAAAATATGAAATACTGGCCTGAAGTTTTCTTGCTGAGTTCCTTAATTAATATATTTGCGTAAGTAGATTTGCAAAATTATTTTAAAAAAAGACATAAAGAACTTTTACATTAACTAATGTGGGTACAGCGAACACAGAGGTTTCAGAATAAAAAATTCAGTATTTTCTGCGCTAAAAATATTAAGTAATTCATGTTTACTTAGGGATATGTTCCAGGCTATAGACAACAGGTAGGGTTGTTTACTAGTTATTGAATTTACTCAGGAGTAGCGGTTAGATAAGCCTTATTCATGTATGTTTAAGGTAGGTTTTATTAAATTTGTATTGCACCACTTTTTTTTAACGACATACTCGACAACATAATCATGCCAAGTTCAAAAATTATCTATACCGAAACTGACGAAGCCCCGGCTTTAGCGACCTATTCATTTTTGCCGATTGTAAAATCTTATCTAAAAGCGGCGGGTGTTACAGTTGAAATACGTGATATTTCTCTGGCAGGGCGTATTATTGCAAATTTCCCGGATAAGCTGACAGCAGAGCAACAACAGGGTGATGCTCTGACGGAACTGGGGGAATGGGCGAAAACAGCCGATGCTAATATAATTAAATTGCCCAATATTAGCGCGTCTATTCCCCAGTTACAGGCTGCTATCAAGGAATTACAACAGGCAGGTTTTGATATTCCTGATTACCCTGAAGGTCCGGATAATGAAGCTGCAAAGAACATTCAGGCACGTTATGCCAAAGTACTAGGAAGCGCAGTTAACCCAGTATTACGGGAAGGCAATTCTGATCGACGCGTGGCTACCCCAGTAAAGGAATATGCACAGAAGCATCCGCATTCCATGGGCGTATGGGCAGCAGATTCCAGATCTCATGTTGCATCAATGGGAGAGGGTGATTTCTATTCCAGTGAGCAATCGATAGTGCTTAAAACAGCCGGTGATGTCAGTATTGAATTACTCAGTGATACGGGTCAAACCCTGATACTGAAACAAAAAACGCCGGTACTGCAAGGGGAGGTGCTTGATTCTGCGGTAATGAGCCGCACGGCCCTACGTGCTTTCTTTGCCGAGTCTATAAGCGATGCAAAAGAGCAGGATGTGCTGCTGTCATTGCACTTAAAAGCGACCATGATGAAAGTGTCTGATCCCATCATGTTTGGTCATGCGGTCAGTGTTTATTATCAGGATGTGTTTGCCAAATATCAGGAGCTTTTTAATCAACTAGGTGTCGATACGCGTAATGGCTTAGGTGATGTGTATGCGAAAATCGTCAGTCTACCTGAGGAGCAGCGCAAAGCCATTGAAGCGGATATACAGGGGGTTTATCAGACCCAGCCAGCACTGGCGATGGTGGATTCAGATAAAGGCATTACCAATTTACATGTGCCCAGTGATGTTATCGTCGATGCCTCCATGCCTGCGACACTCCGCTCTTCCGGGCAGATGTGGGGTCCGGATGGCAAGTTACGTGATACTAAAGCAATGATCCCGGATCGTTGTTATGCCGGTATCTACCAGGAAGTATTTGCGTTCTGTCAGCAGCATGGTGCTTTTGATGTGACGACGATGGGTAGTGTCAGTAATGTCGGCCTGATGGCGCAGAAAGCAGAAGAATATGGCTCACATGATAAAACCTTTGAAATGTCGGAAAGCGGTGTCGTGCGTGTGATAGATAGTGCCGGCAATGTGCTATTAGAAAACAAGGTTGAGCAAGGTGATATCTGGCGTATGTGCCAGACTAAGGATTTGCCGATTCAGGATTGGGTTAAATTAGCCATCAACCGGGCCAGAGCAACTGGGCAGCCAGCGATTTTCTGGCTGGATAAAAACCGCGCACACGATAGCAATTTAATTGCCATCGTGGAAGGCTATCTAAAAACACATGACACCAGCGGACTTGATATTCAGATCATGTCACCGGTGAATGCCATACGCCACACATTGCAGCGAGTCAAAGCAGGTGAAAACACAATCTCGGTAACCGGCAATGTATTGCGGGATTATTTAACCGATTTATTTCCGATTTTAGAGCTAGGCACCAGTGCAAAAATGTTATCCATAGTGCCGTTACTGGCTGGTGGTGGACTATTTGAAACCGGTGCAGGTGGTTCGGCACCAAAGCATGTGCAACAGCTGTTAGAGCAAAATCATCTGCGCTGGGACTCGCTAGGCGAATTTTTGGCCCTCGCTGTTTCTCTGGAGGATCTAGGGTCTAAAGCCGGAAATGAAAAAGCCCAGGTGCTGGCTGCAACTTTGAATACAGCCAATAGCCGGTTTTTAAATAATAATAAATCTCCCTCGCGTAAAGTAGGTGAGCTAGACACTCGGGGGAGTCATTTTTACCTTGCCATGTATTGGGCGCAGGTTCTTTCTGAGCAAGATAATGATGCTGAATTAAAAGCGAAGTTCACACCTATCGCCCAGCAGCTAACTGAAAATGAAGCTGAGATTGTTGCCCAGTTAAATGCTGTACAGGGTACAGCTGTTGATATTGCTGGGTACTACCGCCCAGATAGAGCGCTAGCTGCAAAAGCAATGCGCCCCAGTGCAAGTCTTAATGCGATTATTGATAGTCTATAAAAGATAAAGTCGGGAGTTTTGATTGTTTAGCGCTACCACTTTTCACGAACGGGTAGTGCTGTCAAACATCGCACTTAATCACGCACGAGCGATGTGCCTTTTTGCTTTGCATCTAGCATCGTCCAGTATAATAAGCCGCCCCAGATAACGCCTGTGACATTCAGCAGGGTATCCCGCCAATTGATAGGCCCTTTAGGGTAAGCTTGATAAACCTCGTCCATTAAACCGGCAAACAAGGCTAAGAAAATAGCCAGATATAATTTCTTAGCGTAGATTTTGCAGAGTAAAATCGTCAAAAGACAATACTGGATAAAATGCACATACTCGATTGAGATCTTTACTAGATCGGCATAATAGAAAAAAAGCACGCCTGCGAACAGTGTCCAGGCAATAGTCTTGCTTAGTTTTTGCTGGCTTTTTGCCAGCAGATAAACCAGGCTCATAAGAAAGCAGGCAAACAATACTTTTCCAGCTAAGAGAACATAATAGCGATAAACGGCAGGGGTATACTGGTCACTTAGTGCATAGCAGACATTGGAAACAGGAATATGCCCCCAGATATAAAACGCATACAGAATAACGACCGAAGCCCATAAATAGACAATTCGAATGGCGTCGGGGTTGCGAACAATAGAGCGAATCATGGCGAATATATATGGAATACTTGTGGAATGTGCAGCAGCTAATGTTTTACTCAATTAACGCTGATAGATATTCAGTGAACTCAGGTAACGCACTGAACTTTAATATAAAAATGACATTATAAATGAACTATGCTGTCCAAGGTCAGCTAGATTTTTTTATTATAAGACTATACCATTAAGTACCTAATATTGATATTTGAGGTGACGGAATGCCTAAAAACACGAGTATGACCCTGGGTGAGCACTTTGATGGTTTTATCGCTCATGAAATTGAAGAAGGTCGATTTGCCTCGGCCAGTGAAGTGGTGCGAGCCGCACTTAGAATGCTTGAAGACAACGAACAAAAATAGCAACTCTTCGCTATTTGCTTGAAGAGGGTAAGCGTAGCGGTACTGTAGAGTATAATTATCAGGGCCTGATGAATGAAATCGATGAAGAACTGGGTTAGGAGCGAGCATGAAATAACTTCGACAACTCACGGGTCTTTTTATCCATCTTCTGCGTTGTTGAAACAGTTGCGTAGCTCGCTACCTGCCTGTTTCAACGCCTTGAATACGAATAAAAATCCTGCGCCAGTTGCCGAGGTTATTTCGTGCCCGTTCCTGTGAGAGCATTTACGCTTACCAATAAAGCCAAAGCTGATTTGAAATCAATTGCTGTCTATACGCAGAGGAAATGGGGTAAAGGTCAACGTGAAACTTATATACGCCAATTTGACGATACTTTCCACATGTTATCTGCGGCCCCAGAATTAGGTAGCAAATGTGATTTTATTAAACATGGGTATCAATTTTTCCCCGTTTCTAATCATATGCTTTTCTATCATAGCATTAGCCAATTTGAAATTGAGTTTGTTCGTATTTTACATAAATGTATAAATGCTAAAATACAGTTTAAATTCTTGTAACATAGACTTTAATAGATGTATGGTATTCAGGTAGAGATAAAACAACAGGGTGATTTTCATCAAGATAGCTTAATGCTATTTTTGACAAAACTAGAGAAAAAGAGCAGTTCAGGCAACAACAAAATCAAAACACCTGTCCGGTAATGTTTACCCACCAGCCCACGAAACTTATCAACCGAAAACACACAAAATAGTATGACATTCCAAAAATCATTGTCTCCCATAAGATTTAAAGTTTTAATGATTTTTCTTTTGGTGATGGCTAGTGCCTGTACGTCTAAGAGAGTGCCGCTGAATGATGTTTCACTACCTGCCCCAGAGATGGCAAAGAATACTGATAAAGCTTGGTATGCGGCCAGATTTAGTTTGAACTGGGAAGCCGGGGAAGAGCCTAAGTGGTATCTGGGTACGCTACTTGGTGGTGAAGTTATTAACCCTTTGTTGGCGCAGGCTGCACAGCAGCTTACTTACTGGCGTGTGCATCGCCGTGCCGTTCGTGACCAGACAGGACATGTGTTCAGCTTTATCTTTTATAGCTCAGAAGCCAGTGCAGCCGATATATATCAGCAATTACAAAGCAATAAGTTATTAGTTCTGTTACAACAGCAAGAATTACTTAAGGTCAGCTATGACCCTCTAACAACCGATTTGCATAGAGTTATCGCCGATACCAGTGATCCGGTATGGCCTGTAGAGGTTCGCGCAAGCTGGCCCTTGTTTATGATGGGCGCGAGTCAAATGTGGTTGGCGCAAATAGAGATGATCAAGCAAGAGACGCCTGAGGAGCAGGGAGTGGCGCTGCGGTATAAAAGAATACAAGAGCAGGTGACTGAGCTATGGCAACAGCAAGGGCAGCATGCTTTAATGCATCATTTAAGCGCTCTCTATGCCTACCAGCCAGTAGCAATACGTTTTTAATAACTCCCTGAAAGATTGCAGGTTTGGGGATTAATTCCTTATTACCGTTTTTTGACGCTCATTTTCCGGAATAATATCAGTTTTTTGGTATACTTGTCAGTAAATCCATTTAAGTTAAAGATACTTCAATATCAATTGTGCAAGTTATTGTATTTGCACTTCTAAAAATCCTGTATGAGTCATCAAGAATTTATTGAAACGCTAATTGCCCAGCAATCACTGCGCGAAAATGATTTAAGTAAAGTCACAAAAATCAGAGAACAGATGCAGGAGACAGGTTTACCTTTGTTGCTGGTTCGATTGGGATTGTGCTCTGAAAAAGATGTAGCGACCGCCTTGGCGACAGTGACAGGTTTGCCGGTTCTGGCAGCAGATGACTATCCTGGTGCGCCGGTTTTGCCAGAGCAGATTTCCTTGCGCTTTTTAAAAGAATTTCACGTAGTGGGTATTGCGGCGGATAAGGACAAAATTATCGTTGCTGTGATGGACCCTGAAAATGTCTTTGTGCTGCAATCTTTGCGCTTGATTTGTGATCTTGAGATTGAGTTAAAGATCGGTGTTTTATCCGATATCGATAAAGCGATAGAGGCTCAGTATGATGAAGGCAAGTCGCAGATGGATCAGATTACCGAGAATCTGGATGCGAATGAATCATTAGATGATATTGAACATCTTAAGGACTTGGCTAGTGAAGCGCCGGTTATCCGGATGGTGAATCTGATTTTCCAGCGCGCACTGGAAAGCAAGGCATCAGATATACATTTTGAACCATTTGAAGATGTGCTAATTATCCGTTTACGTATTGATGGCGTACTCCAGAAAATTGAAGGGCCGCCTGCGAGCTCGACCGCAGCCGTTATATCCAGAATAAAACTGATGGCCACGTTAAATATCGCCGAGCGCCGTTTGCCACAAGATGGTCGAATTAAGATCCAGATGCAGGGTAAAGAGATTGACTTACGTGTTTCCACGACACCGACTATGTACGGAGAAAGTGTGGTGATTCGATTATTAGATAAGGAAAATATAGTCTTTAATTTTGCATCATTAGGTTTTGAGCAGGCAAATGAGGACTTGTTTATCGAAGTGCTGAGTAAGCCGCATGGAATTATTCTGATCACGGGCCCAACCGGAAGTGGTAAATCGACTACTTTATATACCGCTTTAAGTCAGTTGAATACCCCGGAAAAGAAGATTATTACTGTTGAAGACCCAGTCGAGTATCAGTTGCAAGGTGTCAACCAGATTCAGGCAAAACCGAAAATTGGCTTAACCTTTAGCAGTGCTTTGCGCTCTATCGTGCGGCAAGATCCCGACGTTATTATGATTGGGGAAATGCGTGATCTGGAAACTGCAAAAATAGCCGTGCAATCCGCACTTACAGGACACGTGGTGTTATCTACTTTACACACTAATGATGCTGCCGGGGCGCTGGCCAGACTGTTAGATATGGGGCTGGATGATTATCTTCTGACCTCCACGGTCAATGGGATTTTAGCCCAGCGCCTAGTCAGAAAATTATGTATGCATTGTCGCCAACCTTACCAGCCACCCGCTGAGGTTGTACAGGAAAAAGGCCTAAGCCGGTTCTCGAAAAATGGAGAGCTAAAACTCTATCAGGCAGTGGGCTGTAAAGAATGTGGTGGCATCGGTTATAGTGGTCGATTGGCGATTATTGAGTTTCTGGTCATGAATGACAGCATAAGAAAGATGGTGATGGAGCATAAGGAATCCGGATTAATTCAGGAGGAAGCCGTGCGTGGCGGGATGCTGTCAATTTATCAGGATGGTCTGGCCAAAGCAGTAAAAGGCCTGACGACTTTAGACGAAGTATTACGCGTAGCGACGGACGTTTAAGGTGACTTTATTTAGCTATAAAGCAGTTAATGCAGAGGGCACGGTTCAGGAGGGAAGCAAAGAAGCTAAAGATGAAGCTGCAGTAGTCAGTTTTTTGCAGGCTGAAGGCCTAATCCCCGTGAAGGTTTCTCAATCGGGCCTGAAATCGTTTTATCAATTTTCATTTAAACAAGACAAGGAAAGCCTGACGCAAAAAGAAATTGGTCTGTTTACCAAGGAATTGGCAACTCTGCTTCAGGCGGGCTTACCGATAGACAGATCCCTGGTAGTATTGATGGATTTAATAGAAGAAGACTCGAAAATACATAAGCTGATTAAAAATGTACTGCAGCAAGTAAAAGGTGGGGCAAATTTGGCAGATGCCTTGCAATCTGAATCGAATGCGTTTTCCAGATTTTATATTAATATGCTACGTGCGGGGGAAGCGGGTGGTAGTGTCGATATCGTACTTGGCCAGTTATCTGAATACATAGAAAAGTCCAAGGAATTAAAAGATACGGTGAGTACTGCGATGATTTACCCGATTATCCTGGTGGTGATGGCGCTAGGCTCGGTGTTTTTATTGCTGACTTTTGTAGTGCCACAATTTACCGAAATGTTTGAAAGTGCCGGTAAGGAGTTACCCATTTCAACCCAAATCGTCGTCGGTACGGCGGAATGGCTGCAAAGTTACTGGTGGGTTTTACTTATATTGGGCACGGGAACTTATTATACCTTGCGGTATGAGCTGAGTATTGGGCCGAGAAAGGCGCGCTGGGATAGGGTGATTTTATCGATTCCATTGATGGGAGAAATAATTCGTAATTTGAGCACCACTAATTTCACCCGCACTTTAGGCACATTGTTAACCAATGGTGTACCGATTTTAACGGCACTGGGTATTGTCAAGGGAACGCTAAGCAATCTTGTCTTAGTACAGGCAGTAACGGAAGCCGAAGAAAACCTGAAGCAAGGGAAAGATATGTCCTCCGCTTTAATTGAGTCGGGACAATTCCCTAAAATGGCAACCCAGATGATCAAAATGGGTGAAGAAACAGGTAAAATGGAGGAAATGTTAGAACGAACTGCCAATACCTATGATAAACAGCTTAAAATAACCATTGAAAGGATGCTAGCAATGATGGAGCCAATTTTAATTGTGACCCTAGGTTTATTGATTGCAGGGATTATCATTTCCATTTTGTCGGCAATTTTAAGTGTCAATGATTTAGCGTTTTAAAAAACAATTAAAGATGAGAGCAAAAATGAAAAAGATGAATAATACGGTGAGTGGTTTTACCTTAATAGAATTATTGGTGGTTTTAGCCATTATTGGACTATTAGCCGGACTGGTCGGGCCTCAGGTGATGAAGCATTTAGGTGGCGCAAAAACTAAAACAGCGCGAGTGCAAATTGAAGATTTAGCGGGAGCGCTGGATATGTATAAAATGGATGTAGGCCGCTACCCCAGCTCTAGCGAAGGTTTGAAAGCTTTAGTGGAAAGACCTTCTAGTGCACGTTTATGGAACGGTCCGTATTTACGCAAAAGTACTGTTCCGCAGGATCCGTGGATTTATGATTATCACTATGTATCGCCCGGTGAGCATGGGCGCTTTGATTTATTTTCCCTAGGTGGGGATAATGCTGCCGGTGGTGATGGTGAAGATTCGGATATTAATAGTTGGGAATAATTAATAAAACCTATCGGAGTAGCGCGGACTATAGCCCGCTACTAGATTGCTCACAAAGTGGCGGACTAAAGTCCGCTCTATATGGGCGTGGTTTTACCCTAGTAGAACTGCTATTAGTGATCGTGATTATCGCTCTAGCTGCTGCAGTTGCCGCGCCGAATATAGGCTCTGGAAATCAAACTGCCAGTTTAAATGCGGCAGCACGGGAAATTTCATCGGCATTACGGTTCGCACGAGGGCACGCGCTGACGCATCGTAAAGAGGCTGTCGTTATGCTTAATTTAGAAGATAACTCTTATCAGATTACCGATAGAAGTAAAAAGTATAAAGTTGCTAAGGATATTGCCGTAAGTCTAGATGTGGCCCAGTCACAGATTATTGATCAAGATCATGGGGGGGTGCGTTTTTTTTCGGATGGATCCTCCACCGGGGGGCGTATAACTCTGGAGATTGGAGAAAATAAACGCCAGATAGATATCAACTGGTTAACTGGGCAAGTCGAAATAGATGATTACTAAACACCATTTACAGCAGGGGTTTTCCTTGCTGGAAATATTAATCGCCTTTTCTATTCTGGCTTTTTCCATCACCATCCTGTTGAATATTTTTTCAGGTGGCTTAAGGCGTGTCATGGTTTCTGAAGAGTATCAGCAAGCGGTAATTATAGCGCAATCCAAGCTGGCTGCTGCAGGAGTAGAAGAAGAGCTGGAGAATGGTGAGCAGAGTGGTAATATAGAGGAAAAATATTTTTGGTCGGTTCAGGTGGAAGCCTTTGACCTGGGGACACTGGATCTGGGCTCGGAAAATCACATGGCAGTGCCTTTTCAAGTAAAAGTCACGGTTGAATGGCTGGCAGGTCAGGATAACAGACAGTTTGAACTGACGACGATTAAGCTGGCTAACAAACAATGAAAATAGTGCGACAAGCTAAACAACCTGGCTTCACATTATTAGAAGTCTTGCTCGGCATGAGTATCATGAGCGTTATGATGCTGTTGTTATTTGCCAGCTTAAGAATATGTGTACAAAACTGGAATGCCGGGGAGAAAAAAATTGCCCAGGTTAGTCAGGCTGCGATTATTCAGAATTTTTTGCAAAGTAAATTGCATGCGACGGTGCCTTTAGATGGCGCTTTTTTAGAAGAAGCGCAATTTTCATTTCAGGGCAGTCAGGATCAGATACAATTTGTTGCGGCAATGCCCGCAAGCGCAGGACGATTGGGTTTGCAGTTATTTAAAATGAACTTGCAGCCGTCGGGCAGGGGCGAACAAGGCAGTTATCTGCAAGTTGAAATACAGCCTTTTTTCCCGCAGGGAGAGGGCGAGGAACAAGGGGTTGAAAAGCCCGTGATTATTTTAAGAAAAATTCAGCGCCTGCAATTTGCCTATTTTGGGTCTGAGAATGCAGCAAAAAATAGTGATTCGAGTTGGCAAAATGACTGGTTAGAAAAAGAGAGTTTGCCTAAACTAGTTAGTATTGATATTGAGCTGGTTAATGGTGAAGTATGGCCGCAATTGGTAGTCGCCTTGAAAGTTGATACGGCTTTTGGTGAAATGGGCAAGCCTGACCCCTCTTTCGGCATAGTAAATGGGGTATTTGTTAATATTGATTAAAGTGAATAAAGGTCTCGCACTGATTGTGGTTTTATGGGTTATTACCTTGTTAACCATTATGGCAAGCAGTTTTGCCCTCACAATACAAAGAGAAACTGCGATTATCGGTGGCTTGAAGGAGGCCGCACAGGCGGCTGCTCTTGCTGAGGGTGGAATTAATTTTGGGATTTTAATGCTATTAAACACGGACACTGAAAAGCGCTGGCAAGCAAATAGCAGTTTGTATGAAATTCAATTTGCAGGGAGCAGAATTCGTATATTGATTGCCGATGAATCGGGCAAAGTTAATGTGAATCTTGCCAGTAAAGAACAATTGCAGCAGTTATTTGAATCATTAGCGGTAGAAGAACCATCGGCGGATAGCTTGAGTGATGCGATTATCGATTGGCGTGATAAAAATGAATCACCTGAGATCAATGGTGCAGAACAATCACAGTATGAAAGTGCTGATTTAAAATATTCACCACGCAACGACCAGTTTAAAAGTGTTGAAGAGGTGCAGATGGTGTTGGGTATGACAGCTGAAATTTATAAACAGCTAGAGGCAAAGATAAGTGTTTATACCAGGAATAAGAAAATTAACCCGATGACAGCCTCACGCGAAGTATTGTTAACCCTGCCTGATGTAAATAAGGAGATGGTTGATGAGTATCTACTGCAACGTGCTGAAAATGAACGTAATGGCGAGAAAGTTGTCAAGCCAGACTGGTACAGTGGTGGCAGCAATAGTGAAGTTTATATGATTGTTGCTGAGGCAATGATAGCAGAAGGTATTAGCGAAAAGATCATGGCAATAATGAAACGAGGAAAAGCAAATAATGGTTTACCTTTCGAGATACTAAAATGGGTCGAAGATTATCCAGTGTCCTCTTTATTTTCGCCCGGGAATGATGAGCGGGTGATTAATTAATGTTAAATCTTGATAGTGAAATTGACCTATCACTGTTTTTTAAATGGTGGTGGCAGCAATTAAGTTTTCTCGTGCCGCGAAAATTTCAGGAAGCACTGGCGCGAGATAAAAGCTTATTGGTCGTTGAATTTACCCCGGTGACAGCCAAAATTAGCCTTGTTAATCAACAGCAAGAAACGGCTCTTGGTGAATTTGCATTTAATGAGCTTGCAAAAGAGGAGTTACAAAGCTTAATTGCCAGTCATAAAGAGTATAGTGATGCCAAGGTAGTATTGCGTGTCCCAGAAGATTTATCTGTGATGCAAGATGTTTTTTTACCCGCAGCAGCAGAAAGTAATTTGCATCAGGTCATGACTTATGAGCTGGATCGTTATACGCCTTTTAACGTGGAGCAGGTTTACTTTGATTTTATTAAACTGGGTCCGGCAAATAATAAGACACTGATTCATTTGCTACTGATATTGGTAAAAAAAGACAGTCTGGAAAATATGTATCAACATTCTCTTAGTCTGGGTTTGCAGCCTTTTTATGCTGATTCTGCAGCACGCATAGTTAACCCCGCAGAAGCTAAAAGCCAATACAATTTATTGCCTAAAGATCTGTGTCAGAAGGCGAATAAAAAGCCGTTGTTTATTATGTTCGGAGCCGCATTTGTCACGGTGGTACTGTTAATTGTCTTAATGATTTTACCCGGCGTCAGAGCAACAGACCAGCTTAATGAATTAAAGCAACGCGCACGCAAAGTAGGCGCAGTGGCACAAGAGATAGAAAGTTCTAAAAAAAGCATAGATTACCTATTTCAGACAACTCAGGCATTGATAGATAAAAAAAGGGCCGCTTCATCTGTTATTGAATTGATGGAGACAGTAAGCGAAGTATTTGGTGATGATACCTGGGTTTCAAATTGGCGTTTTTATAATAATACACTGCAGTTAACCGGGCAATCGGGCAGTGCTTCAAATTTAATCACGTCGCTGGAAAAAACAAAGTTATTTAAAAACACCAAATTTATATCGCCGGTTACCAAGGATAGAAGATCTGGACTAGAGCGCTTTAAAATATCCACAGAAGTCATAAAAGAACAACATGCAGACGCTGAAGCTGAATAGTACACAACAACGATGGCTCGGAGTGGGCTTATTATTAGGCATTATTATCAGTGTCGGCGCGCTTATTATCGTGCCCTGGCTGAATGACTTAAGTGAAATAAACGACGAAATTGATGAACAGGTTTTTCGTATTAAGCGCTATCAGAGAGTTATCGCCAGTCGCGAAGAAGTGTTAATGGATGTTGAACAAGGCCGTAAAGAAATTAATGCCTTAGGTTATTTTAATACCCAGGCTTCTTCTTCTCTGGCAACGGCAGAATTACAAAATAATATTAAGGCGATGGCGGTGGATGCGGGGGGCGAATTAAGTAGCTCTCAGGTGTTACCTAATAAAGAACAGAATGGCTTGATCCGTATTACAGTCAAAGTAAAACTGACGGGCGATATGGAAATGCTCAGGTCGCTTTTATATCAGATTGAGATTAAAAAACCTTTGCTCATTATCGAAAATATAACGGTGGTACCGGCACCCAAAAAGCGTAATAAGAAAACGCGTAAAGTAGAGCTGACAGGGAATGTAGTGGTGAGTGTGGAAGTGTCTAGTTACATGAGGAAGCAAGTGTAATGAAGCAACTTAAATGGGAGTATACGATAGCATTAATATTTATAGCCTGTAGTGTGTTAATTATTATCCTGACGTTAGTGCAGGCACACTATAGTGCCGCTTATCGGCAGCAGGTGCTGCAGGAAATAGATAATGTGCAAAGTTCAGGGTTTATCTTGCAAGCCGTGCCTAGCACAAATTTTAAAGAAAATGAGCTAGGCGATTTTCAGGAAATGCTGGAAAGACCTTTATTTTTTGACGAGCGCAGGCCGTTTGTAAAAGAAGAAGATGAAAGTGCTGAAATAGTCATAGAGGAAGTAAAGCCGCCTGAGGAAATTAGCATGACCCTGATTGGTATTGTTAATGCGCCGGCAGGTGTTTATGCCTTATTTAACAACCCAAAGGCGAAAGCTGGCGAGCCAAAATTTCAGCGCTTGAAACAAGGTCAGCAAATCAATGGCTGGGAAATCAAGGAAATAAAACATGACCGTGTCATTATTTCTGTGAATAAAAATTCAGATGAAATTTTGCTGGCAAAGCCGCGTAGACACAACAAAACGAAGCCTAAAAGAACACGTAAAACGAATCCTTTTAAACAGAAAATCAAGAAGGCAGAATGAATTTATATAGAAAACGCGTAAGCTTTCTGAGCTTGCTAGTGATCAGTAGTTTGAGCTTAACAGCTTGTGAGTCTTTGAGTAAAATTCACCTAGGTCCAAAATTAGGTATCAAAATACCGATTAAAGAAGACCGTATGGAGCTGGAAGATACCAGTAAAGAAGGTACTGAACAGGGAAATGCAGCTCAGAAGCCAGCAGACGTTACAGTAACGGGCTATAAAGAACCAAGCGATCAAGGGGTATTTTTACAATTAGACAATGATGAAAATATCAAAACTGAAATCAAGGCGATGCAGAGTGAAGAATTTGTTGGTACTGGCGAGTTTATGGCTAAAACGTCTAGACCAGGTATCACCAAATCTACTGTGGATGGAAAGTATTCAATTAATTTTGATGCCGCCGATATAGGTGAAGTCAGTAAGATAATCCTCAGTGATATGCTGGAGGAAAATTATATCTTAAGTCCTGCTGTTAAAGGCTCTATTACCTTGCAAACCACTAAACCCTTGTATAAAGATGACCTCTTGCCAACCCTGGAAATGTTATTACGGGCAAATGGTGCAGTATTGGTCAAGCGCAATGGCGTCTATAGAATAGAGCCCGGTGCCCGGGGTGCTCATACGGCAGATGCTTCTATTTTAGTGAATGAGCCACTGGGCCCAGGTTATCAGGTAAAGGTTATACCTTTGCAATATGTCGGTGCTATCGACATGGCTGACATCTTAAAACCCGTTGTACCTGCAAATGCCATACTTAGAATGGACCTGGCGCGAAATCTTTTATTTGTTGCAGGAACCAAAGAAGAATTAGAAAAAATAATTAATCTGGTTAATATCTTCGATGTTAATTTTATCAAGGGAATGTCATTTGGCTTATATCCTTTAGAGAATACCGAAGTAGGCAGTACCGTTGCTGAGATAGAGGCGATATTTAAGAAAGGCGAGCAAACCCCTTTATCAGGCATGATAAAATTTATCAGCATAAAGCATCTTAATGCTGTTCTGGTTGTGACACAGCAAAGAGAATACTTAAAAGAAGCGAAGAAATGGATAGATAGGTTAGATCAGCAAAATGGTGTGATTGGTGAAGGCGGCGTTATCGTCTATAAAGTACAATACGTTGATGCAACAGAGCTAGCAGCGACATTAAGTGCTGTAATTAGTGGAATAGCACCCACAAAAAGCAAATCTCTGTCGCTAGCGCCAGGGGAAAAGTTAGGCAGCCTGAGTAATAAAAATCAGTCAACTCAAAAATCCAAGAGAGTTGCAAGGCTAACTACCAGCCGTAGTCAGGGAAATGCTTCTTTAGAAGGTGTGAATGTTATTGCCGATGAGACTAATAACGCCTTGATTATTATGGCTCAGCCGCAGCAATACAGAACCCTGAGTAAAATTATTAAACACTTAGATGTAATGCCATTACAGGTATTAATTGAAGCGACTATAGTTGCAGTTAAACTGGAAGATAATCTAGCCTATGGTGTCAGGTGGTTGTTCAAGAATAGTGGGCCTAATGGACTACAGGGAGTGGGTGTTTTAGGAGCGATTGCTAGCGGGGCTGCTGCCGCTTCAACTGGAGGCCTTACTTATAGCCTACTAGGGAGTGCAAACGATATTCGTTTCGTATTTAATGCGTTAGCTAAAGATGACAAGATCAATGTGTTATCTGCGCCTACACTTATGGTTCTAAATAATCAAGAAGCGACGATCAACGTAGGGGATTCCGTACCTATTAGAACCGCTGAATCAACCAATACTAATGGTGGGGCTGCAAATCCGATCCAGACTAGCGCAATATCAATGCTGGATACCGGGGTAATCTTAAAGGTAAAGCCTAGAGTAAATGCGAGTGGTATGATCATTCTAGACATAGATCAAAAAGTTGATAATGCTATAAAGACCCTTTCATCAGAGATTGATTCTCCGACTATTTTAAAGCGGCAAATAGCAACGACGGTGACGGTTATGGATGGAGAAAGTGTTGTTTTAGGCGGTTTGATTTCCGAAGAACATGTTTATGAGAATACAGGTATTCCCTTATTTAAGGATATACCCTATTTAGGCTGGCTCTTTGGTTCGGTAAATAAGAAAATACTAAAAAATGAGTTGGTTGTTGTTATTACCCCTCATGTAGTAGCGAACACAGTTGATGCGCGTAGAGTAACGGATGAATTTAAGCGTAAACTGACCGGGATTTATTATGATGAAGATATATGGACCCCCGGTGCAGATCAGACACTAAGGGATTATGACGGTCTGGAAATTCAGACTGAGGAGCAGAGAGAGGCTCCTTTAGCTGAAGAAGAATAGTTGTTCGCATCCATGTAAACGGGCGGCATGCCCATTTACATGGACTATAAAATATTATCCATCAGTTTGTTTACGATTTGTCATAGATACTTCGCGCGGTCACGGATGCGGATTCCTAGCAACTGAATTTTCGCTGATAGCCGTTTTATACCGGCTACATCATAGTCATTACTCTAGGAATTCAGTGCAACACAGCCGGGTTATTTGCCTGGAAAAGCTGATATCAAGATATTATTGAGCAATATATATTTTATATGTTTCCGTTTTCTCAACTAATTTATAAAGCCCAGATGCTTCAAAGATCAAGCGATTATTCCAGACCGGGTCATGATATTCGATTAATAATGCTTTAATTTTTAGCTGGTCATGGGCATATAGTAAACTGTCGGTAGAAGGGGCTTGCGAGAATAGAGCCTGTATTGCTTTATACTGCTTATCTTTCTGTTGTTTGTTATAGGAATGGGCAAATACAGCGACACTTTCATTTTCTGTATAGGCAGTAGGTCGATTACCAAATAACGCTAGAGCAGCGGGTGCTGGCCAGTGAGTTACCACGCGATTAAGCGGGCTATCCGGATTACTTTGTACCAGATCAGCAGGTAAAGTATATTTTTCTATGTTCTGCCAGGCATCTCTAAGCTTTAAAAAATCTTGATGTAAAAGCAGAGTATGGGCATCTGGTTTTCTATGCGAGTGAGGTTTTGGCCAGCTCCATAAATAAATGGTGGAAAGACAGCTAATAGTCAGCCCTACCCAGACCAGCGGCATAAAAAAGGAATAATGATTCAACCGCCTAGCAAACAGACGCCAGTTATCTTTTTTTAAGGGTAACTCGGTTAAAAATACCGCTGCCCAGACCATTAATAGCATCATTGGAACTAACACGCTACGCCAGGCAAAATCATTGTTAAAAATACTACTGCGGATAAACTGCACCATCAGAAAATAGCTTGCCACGACAATAGAACTTAATACCAACAAGCCCCGAGACTCATTATCTTGCCGCGGAATATAATTCGCCAAAGCCAATACGCCCAATAAATAGATCAGTCCTAAATTCAGCGGTAAAAACTGGATGAAGTACAAAATCAGGTTGGCAGCCTGTGACCAGAACGAACTATTAGCACCTATAAAACGCGTGTGAAAATAGGGCGCAACCGAAAGTGGAAAGCCCTCAGATCCCGATGGACCGGACAGAATGGAGTTTAAAACGGGAAGCGAAAATAAAATGCAGACGCATAAACCAGTTAGTAATGGCATCAAGATTTTTGTAGGCTGAGGAAATAGCCACCATAAACCCGCTAATAGTAATGGTGCAGCTATTGCCAATGCTACCCCCCCCACCCAGACAGATGAGCTAAAACCAGCGGCAACAGTTAAACCAAGCATGATCGCGTGAGCCCAGGGTAACTTCTTTCTGGCAACCGCATCAGCCAATATAAAAACCAGCACTACTGTTGTCAGTGCCGAAAAAACATGTTGAGGAGCCCAGCCGGTCTGCATCCAGACCGGATTAAATAAGTGAACTTCGGAGACATAATCAATCCACTTGCGCCAGCGATAGCCCATGATATGGGGTAATATTTCGATTACGGGACTAGTGAAAGCCAGTAGCAATAGCCAGTAACCTGCTTTTAATTTGTTGCTTAAGCGAATTGACAGTGCCATTAAAAAACACAGAATAGAGAAACTGCTGAACCAGGCGAAACCTATTTCAGTCTGCCATCCCGTTGCGCTTGTTAGCATTTTGATGATGGCGGCATTAAAGTGCCAGCCATAATAGTAAATCAAAGGGATACGCTCTCCCTCTGGCGCATAAAAGGGATTCAAGGGAGGGAAGCCCTCCCGGGTCATGGTATTAATCAGAGCAATTTTCATATGGTCGAAAATTTGCCCATTAATGTAAATTCCATTTTCAAATAGAAATGGATAAATGTTTACGGTAGGAACCAGTGCCCAGAGCATAGCCAAAAAAAACAGTAAGAGACTCTTTTTGGAAATTAGCAGTTCATCCATTAGTTTAAAATTATGCTGTTTTCTTAACCAGTAATAAGCTCCCCCTATAAAAACCAGCCAGGCAGAAATAATGATGACAATTGAATAATCAATTAACCAGCTTAAAAATAATGCAACAGGGCCAAAAGCAGATAACCCAAGGGCTGGAAACATAAAGACTTGAGCGCCGCCTTGTTGTTTTTTCAAGCCAAGTAGATGACTGACGAATAAGCCGGGTAAAAAGAAAAAAATGAGACTTACCATCGCGGTAAAAATACATTGGAATAAAAACAGACTGGTAAAAATCATAACTTACTTATTTTGGTCAATTAAAATGGAGCCAGATGATGAATAAACCTTGTATCTTAACTCTAGTGTCCTTTTAAACTAAAAAGGAGATATTGTATGCGAGCCTTGATTATAAAAATCGTGGGTCAGATTAATGCCTACCCCTCTTTAATAACGCCTCTAAATGCGAACAGTATCTGACCCCCTATAAAGCTAGTCGAATACGGAGGTTGGATGTGCGGGTCTCTTAGGCTCACGGCGAGTTGCTGTTGCTAAAATTGGCATAGCCTTCTTGCTTTTAGAAGTCTGCATATGTGGGTTCACAATGTATAATACAATATAAAGATAAGCTAAAAAATATATATGTCAGCCTATTGTTTAATGCTGTTGAATTAAACACACAAGCGGAGTTTGAACTCGCCTATGGAAAATAAGCGCGGGGATTTACGGTTGTTACGCAAATTAATTAAGACCATACTTAAAAATTGCTTGAGGGCAGGCTTGTCATGGCGTTTCCGCAATCAATGGCGCTGGTTGCGTTTTTATCCCGCGATTATTTCAGCGCAGCAATGTTTTGCACAATGGCAGCTTGTCAATGAGCATGAATGCCCCGGATATCAATCCTGGGTGGATAAAAATAGCCTGGGCTCTCTAGCTGCGTGGGAATTATTACAGCAGCAAGCTCTTCATTGGCAAGCAGCTCCTAAAATCAGCATTGTTACCCCTGTGTATAATGTCGGCGCAGATGTCCTTTATGAATGTATTCTTTCGGTACGTGCCCAGGCATATCCTTATTGGCAATTGGTGTTGGTCGATGATGGTTCTACCAGGACTGAGACTCACAAACTATTAAAGTCAGCGGTATGTAAAGATCCCAGGATTGAGGTTTATTTTAATAAGCAGTCACAGGGCATATCCAGGGCAACAAATCTTGCAATCGCTAAAGCGCAGGGTGATTATGTCGTCTTTCTGGATCATGATGATCGACTAGCATTAGATGCGTTGTTTCTGATCGCAGAGCAAATTCAACGACATCCTGAAATTGATATTATTTATTCAGATAGAGATATGATTTCGCCATTCAATGCGCGTTATATGCATTTATTTAAGCCAGACTGGTCACCAGAAACGCTGTTATCGGGAAATTACGTATTTCATTTAATGTGTTATCGTCGTAGCCTGTTAAACCAATTGGGTGGCTTGCGTGCTGATTTTGATGGTTCGCAAGACTACGATCTGGTGTTACGCGCAGCAGAAACCAATCCACAGGTTAAGCATATTGCAAAAGTTTTATATCATTGGCGTCAATATCAAGGCTCTGTTTCATTAGACAGCGGCGCTAAAGACTATGCTTTTGAGGCGGGTATTAAAGCTTTAAACCAGGCCATGCAACGGCGTAAAATTGCCGGGACGGCATCAGAAATAAAATCATTATGGCGTGGTAACTATCAGCTGGATCTAGTTTGTCCAGATAGGGCAGATATTGATGTTATCAGTCTGGATTCCGCATTAGCACCTGAAGATTACACCCGGTTTATTAATCAGGCGGTAGAAGACTCTGGACACACGTATATTGCACTTATTAGTCAGGCATTAATAGCGAGCGATGAAAACTCTATCGCTCATCTTGCGGCATGGTTAACAATGGACTCGGTTGGTATGGCAGCAGGTGGGATTGTCACTGATCATCAGCTAATAAATTATGCGGGGGCAACCTATGCGCAAGATGGCAGCGTATTGATTCCTTATCAGTGCTCTTCAGTGGATGAACCTGGTTACATGGCTGTGACGCACTTAGTTAGAAATATTAGTGCGCCACACCCTTTTTGTGTGCTTATTCGTCGTGAACTCTGGCAACAACTCGATGGCTTGGATAGCCGTTATCTAGGCTTTTATAGTTTACTGGATTTTAGTTTAAGAGCGCTGGCTGTTGGCAAACGTTGCGTCAGTGTTCCTCAAGCACAATTTATCACTGCCCAGCCGGAAATATTAAACCATTATCCAGAACAGGATAAAACACTGTTTAGCCAGCAATGGCAGGCCTGGCTAGAAAAGGGTGACCCCTACTACAACCAGAACCTGAACAGAGACAGCCAGGATAAATTATATTATTTACCTGACTGAAACCATGTTTTTAGTAACGCGGGTAGAGAATTTATAATCTTGGAAAAACTCGGTGCAGGTCGTAGGCAATAGGTATCATAATTAACAAACAGATTCTGTTTGGCAGCCCATGATAAAAGTAATATGGGCTGATAATCTGATTGTAAGCATAAATCAAACTGCTTGCGTAAACGAAAATACTTAAGGTAGCGCAAAACAAAAAAACTAGGCACGGCGATAGGGATGGCATTGGGAAATTGGCAAGGCGGATAGTCTAATTGAGGGGGTGGCACAATATAAAACACCTTAAGCTCAGGCCGTTTGCGCATCGCGATGACCAGCGTTTGCAATAAAGAGGTCGCCTGTAAATTCACGGTCCAGGGAATAATAATTGTATTTATACTCGGGTCGGAAAAAACAGCCCCGATTTCGGATAAGGCGGGTGATTGATAAGGAAGTTGAATGTTTTTCTTACCCATTATTCCTTGTTGATAATCAGCGAGTGCCTCTAAGTGTAATTGGGTTAAATCCTCCTTGCCTAATAATTTATAATAGAGTGCTTTTTTTACTATCCAGCGCATGGTATTTTTAACAGCGGCTTTATCGCTGTGTTTTTCAAGCAAATATAAAACATTGCGATTGTCGTAATAAAGAATCCAGCTAGGTACTTTAGCGATAGCAGACACATGCCAGATTAATGATTTCGCAGAGACGACAATGCGATGCCCTGCCCCAGCAATTCGCAGGCACCATTCAACATCATCATAATGGATAAAAAAATCCATCCATAAGCCGGTTTGCTTAGCGACAGGCGCACGAATTAATAGCGAAGCGGCAGCAACATAATCGACATCCATGCTAGGCTGGCAATCATTGAGTTTTTTGCTTAAATCGGCATCACCCACTAATAATTCAGGCAGTGGCTTTTCACGCCAGCCAGGAACTTCTTTTAAATGTCGGTTAAATAATAGCGTGCCACGCCCTCTGTCTATAAATGCGCCCATTTCATTAATACGCCAAGGATAATCCAGTTGCATCATGGTCGAGCCAGTAATAGCAATATCCGGATTTTCATCTAATATCGAAACAAGTTCACTTAGTGCATTTTTGTGTACGACGACATCATTATCTAACAACCATAAATAATCATAGCGAGATTCTGCTTGCTCAAATGCCCAGGCTAATCCAGTATTAAAACCACCGGTTCCGCCCAAGTTTTCTGCATTATGAATAATCTGAAGATCATCAAATTGTGCTTCTAGTGCTTCAACCGTACCGTCATTGCTTGCATTATCGATGACTAAAATATCCAGTTGATCTCTGGGAAAGCTAATTGAAGATAGAGACTTTAAGAGATCAAGCACATAGTCTTTTTTGTTCCAGGTAACAATGATAATCAGAATTTTTGCTGTTGAATTCATGTGCGTCTTAATAGTTGATGAATAAGGCTATTTTGCTTCCAAAAGGGAATAAATGATTTGCGTAACTCAGGCGGTAAGCTATTTTTAGTCATCGGTAACAATAAACCGTCACGTACGGCTTTAAAGTAGGTGATTAATTCATTAAACCTGATCGCAGATGTTAGACCAATAATGAGACGTGAAAAAATCAGATAACTAGCTTGCGGCTGTGGATAATACCGGCGAATGAGCCATAGCGTATTGCGGGTAGGAAAGAATACCCGTCGCCAGCCAGGGCGTTGGCTGGGTGTACCGCGATGGACAATAATGCAGGCGGGGTCATAGAAAATATCATAGCCTTGCAGGCGCACCTGAAAGCTGACATCTATTTCATTCTGATAGAGAAAAAAATCATCAGGATACCAGCCAATTTTGGCAAATAATTCACGCCGGATAAGAAATCCACAGCCTATAAAGAAAGGTGAGCGACAAAAGGTATCACTGATCGGCAAATGCCAGCTCCATTGCGGATTGCCATCCGGGGTTTGAATATGAGCGGCAATTACGCCAATATCATCGCGTTGATCTAATGTAAGTAGCGCCCGGTCAATACCAGAAAGGTTCTGGGGGCAGGAATCATCATCCAGAATTAATAAATAATCCCCCTGCGCTTTATTAAAACCAGCGCTATAAGCCGCTATGCCGCTGTTGTCGGGCAATAATATAGAAAAGATGCCCGGCTGTGCCTGTAAATATTCAGCAGTACCATCAACTGAGCCGTTATCGACGGCAATAATTTCTATATCATTACGGTTAGCACAAAGTGCTTGTAAATGAATAGCCGTCTCTTGAGTTTCTATTAGTTTATTAAAGTTAAGAAAAACGATGCTTAATTTTATTGGAGATGTCATTTAGAAAATATATTCAGCTTAGGCTGGGTTGAGGAACGAAACCCAACAATAAATGCGAGGTAAGTTGTTGATTCTTATTTTTGTCACTTAAACCAGGACTGAAAAAAGAAGTTTAGTTTGGCCTATAGGTTAGGTTACATGTTTTTGCTGCGCAAGAAAAACCTAACCTAGCCTACGGGTTATTGAATAACAAAATGCTCAATATTAGAATATTTGCTTAGACAGTTGCCATTATAGCTACTGATGCCAACATAGAAGGCACTACCCGGGGGAAGTAGCACAGATTTAACCGTGGCTAGATTCATATCAATACTATAAATAGTGTCTGGGTGAGGATAAGGCGCATAATTCAATCGATAGCCAGAGATATTGTCCAAGGCACTCCAGCTTGCGGTGACCCTATTGCCATTAACCTCAAGGTTGAGAGAAACAGGAGCAGGTGTTTCGGCCGCGCTACAAATATTCGTGGATATAAACTGGGCATAATTTTTAAGGCGAGTATAGACACCATAAGTACCGGGGACTGCGCAATCAAAGCCCCAGCTAGTAATGCCTGCTTGACGCCAGGTTTTGCTTTCAGTATCAAAAACATTAAGTGGCCCACCGCTATCACCAAAGCAAGTATCTCTTTCGCCTAGGCCATCGCCGGCACAGAGCATATCCTCAGTAA
>LWDU01032255.1_pt1 | contig 35266 bp, 29 predicted proteins | sample 727161 | NCBI WGS metagenome assembly LWDU01 (sample SAMN04566230, study PRJNA314399) | hydrothermal vent metagenome | isolation source: deep sea hydrothermal plume seawater | place: Mexico: Gulf of California, Guaymas Basin | collected 2004-07-11 | reverse complement strand
AAAATTATCTTCTCAAGATTCTTGAAACTTGCTTGTGCGACCACTTCTTTCCACGTTTGGTTGGAACGCCCCACGTGTTCAGTTCTCTTGCGATTTGAGAGATTGAAATGCCATTTTCATGGTGTCGAACCTTAATGTTTTCAATCCAATACTGCTCTTTTTCATTTTCCACGAAATTATTGTCTTCATCAACATCCCAACCATATCTATCGAAGGTGTATAGCCATCCGAGTTTGCTCACTGATGAGGTTACGTTCCATCTCGCCAAAGGCAGCCAAGATGGTAATCAGCATTCTACCAACTGCTGAAGATAAATCAAGAGGTTGCCCTCCTGATTCACAGAACTGAATTCCTATACCGAATTCATCTAATTCCTCCACCGTAGCAAGACAATCAATGGTGCTGCGAAATAATCGGTCCATTCTGTAAGCAGTTATCTGCTTGATTTTGTGCTTGAGAAAATTACCGCTCACTCTGCACCCTAGGCCCACGCCCGCAGCCAAGCGAAATCAGAGAAAACTCAAGATATCGGACCATTTGAACGAAGATCCCCGCCGAAATAAATCCTCATGGAATTTGGTTTGAGGTGTATGTACACATTTGACGATTCGCCCTCTCGAATTATAACAGCCCATTCTGGTATGAATTGGCACAATTATTGTACTGAGATCCAACGATGGCCCAGAAGCGGGGGGAATCTCTTGCAGCACATTTTCAGTCACACCATCCCATTCCAATTTTTCTTGGTCAGGTGGTGAGAGTTGGTAATTTTCTTCCAAGCGAATAGTGCCTTCAGCAATTCGTTTAGGTAACCAATTATTGGGATTAGGTCCATCGAGCCATTGGACGATTCGCTTGAGGTCGGCCGGCTCAACCATTGTCAAATGTGTCATTTCCCACCAACCCGGCAATCTTGCCATCGTGATATGATGAATGCCGGGCTGGACCTCACGGCTATCGAGACTGTCGGCCCAGGTTCTGCAAATATTTTCCATGCGCACTTGGATGATTGGCATATCTGGAGCCATTATGTCACACAATCGGTAAGGGTTGGCTAATTCACCCATGACCAATAATGGTCTGCGTTTAGAGAAGTCGATTAGATCGCCTAGAATTTTTCCATCAGGCAAAGTAAATAGTGAAAAATATTCTCTTAAATCATCTAGATTTAATGAATCTGCTACTGGCATGTTGTGAGGTTTGAGATCAATTATCTCTCTCATCGTGAATAAAATAGGCCCGGTTGGTAATGGCCTAGGCGAGTTACCCGGGGGACATGGCCAAAGCCGTGGAGATTGTGAGGCCATGTTGACCGCACTAGCAATTCTATGTTGAATCCTCCGCTCACAGTAAGAACTTAGGTAGATGGCGAGCAACACAAGAATGGCTGACCACACCGATAAGAGCGCCTTCAGAATCAACGACAGCAAGTTGACTTAGATCGTGAGCAAGCATCAAAGCTGCTGCTTTGAGCAAAGGGGTATTGACTTTCATAGTTAGGATTTCCTGAGTTACGAGTTGTCGTGCAGGAATTGCGTGCATCCAAGCAACATCACGGTTCACGGTCTTTCGAGCGATCAACTTTAGGATGTCTACCGCATGAATTCTACCGATTGGAACCCGTTCAGAATTAACGATGAAGATATGGTCCCAGTCATGGCTGGTGATTTTCTCAAGAGCATCTGCGACCGATGCATCCCGCCTTAGGGCATGAGGCCGAGTCATTACCTGGCCACATGTAAGTGAGCGAGCTGCCGCCGAGCGGCTGTTTTTTGGCGGATTTCTTGACTTGGTGATGGCCATGGTACTTCCCTTCTAATTGGCCCGGCCCCAATCCCTCACCTATATCAATGCAACAGTAATATGAACCCTCCCTAATCAATCAATATTGGTAAAATCTTACCGGTAAACTACATCAAATTGGCTGATTTACTGTTGGATTCTGGAAGGCTACCCCCTTTTTGTCACGGGAAGTCCCAAACCTACACACCTAATGTGAACCTTCATTGCTAAAGATGTGCCGAGGCCGTATTAATGCCGCTACCAAATGACGTCCTAGCCCGGCTTTGCGGTCTATCAGGATACGAACAAATGTTGGAAATAGATGCGGTCAGTAGAAACCATGGTATTTCTTCAGACCAAATACAGCAGGAAATGGCGGCCTTTCAAGCAGGACCAGTTGTATCCACTCAGCCAACCGAAATTGATCCATTTGCAGATTTCAATCCAGGCGCGCACAAAGATTTAGTGGATTTATCACAAGCCCAGCCGGTCAATACTGGCCCACAATTTATCGATAAGCCAGACCAGTATCGAATGAAGTACAATCCTAGCCAAGAGGGCCGAGACAAGCAATCTCAAGTTAAGCAAGCGATTATTTGCCCTTCTTGTTCTTCACCATTAGGGATTCCAGATGTTAGACCTATCCGGGTTACTTGCCCGCAGTGTTTGCACGAAGCGTTCTTCAATTCTTGAGAATTTTAAATTCCCCAATACCTTTCTGATTGGGCTTGGCGTGTTTGAACAGCTCTTACGATTGTGGTCGTTACCCAGAGTACTGCTATCCACATCATAGGTTCCAATAGGTCGTTGAAAATTGCGTTAGGGCTAAATTCGTAATTAACTCCGGTAAGGACATTTTGGGCAATTTCAAGGCCTTTGTCCAAGAATGAATATACAACCATTCCAAATACAGTCAAGACGATTAAACGGCCAGAGAAAGAACCTTTTTGCAGGCGTAAAATCATAAATCCAGCGGTTGAAGTTAAGAACACGATAACGATCCAAGCAAGTGAAGAATGAAGCACCGCAATCCACAAGACCGATACTGATGCATCCTTTGTATGTTCAATATAACTTTCATAACCGGTCGCAACAGCAAATATTGCACTAAATACGGTTGCTGTCCAAAGCAATGAAGAGGCCATTGCAGCATCGGCATTTTCTCGCATTTCTTGGGCGATTCGGCTGATTGTAGCCTCTAGACCAAGTCCCTTTGAGAGAATGAATAAGCCTAGAAGCAATGGAAGTGCACCGATAACGACACCACCCAATTGGTCAGGCAGCATAACGCCCAAACCGAAAATCGCCATTACTGTCCCAAGTGGAACCAACATCTTTGCTCGCCATTTTGGGTCTTCGAGTGCTTTTACAATGTAATAGTAAGTGCCCTCGATTCCTTTGGATTGTTTGACGATTATTTTTTGCACATGATCTATTCTGACCTGACTTTGAATGATTGGCATTACCGATTCATCCTCAGCGCCATCGGTGACCAAGATTGCCAAATCCGGTTGGAAATCCGCAACTACCTCTTCTAGTTGAGCAGCGATAGCACGATCAGATCGAACTCCGACCTTTTCGTCTCCGGTAAGGATTGCGACTTCGACTTCATCGGATTCACCCTTTGATTCGGCGAGGTCATCGTGTTGGTGCAATGCCCCGAAAATGGCGTTGGTATCACTTTCTTCTGGATCGCTAATGCCGAGCCTGAGTGCGGCTGCAATCACTTGTTTTCTGCCGACAACCGGGCCACGAATAGCGGTTTTTTGACCGAGGTCATTATCTCTATCGACAGTTAAAACAAGTGTTCGAGTCAATGCAACAGCCCTCCGTTAGGATTCATCTGACACACTACCACTTGATGAATCATCGCCTGTTTTGTCAGTCTCTTCGATTATTGTGCTAGGATTTTGGCGGCCCCGGCGCCTTTGTTTTGCCCGGGTATATTTGAGTGGGTGGTCCATCCAAGGTTGATCACAAAGGCTATCATCGCCCGATTGAACCGCACAATTGTGATTGATTTTTAATTTTGCACAGCCTGATGGCGTATATTCTCTATCATAGAGATGACCCACTTGGTATTTTGTCGTCCCTTCGTTAAAATCGGGAGCGCTTCTAAAAAAGTCTACAGTCGTTTCTTGTGGTAAACCGAGGGTTCTCGACATCGAAGCGAGAAATACCCTGCCGAAATGATTGACGTTTACACCTTGTGCGATTTCACCGATCGCTTTTTTCATACAAGGGGGCCAATCCTCCTCACCCGCTCCGATTAATGCGATTGTTTGAGCGGTTTTTGAAGCGACCAACCCTCGAATCATTCCCACGGGCTCGGATAGACGAATCGCAAGCGATTCATCCATACTTTCGATTTTGCTCATCGCTTGAGCCATGATTTCACCCTTGAGTCGTTCCCGTAATAATCGAGCTAACTTGCCATTGGAACTATACTCGTCTTCTTGGTGTAAAATCACCCATCCGTCTTTAACATCACAATTTGGAAGGCGCCAACGCGAGCCGGTAATGCCTGTGCACAATTCGATAAAGTCGGCTAAACCCATCCTCCAAACCCCGTTTGAATCCTTTTCGATTTGACTCAGATATGTCGAAGCGATGAGTGGAAGATTTGCAGTATCTTTTACTAGAATTTTTTGAGCCCGTTCAGCCTCGGCTTGAGCCCAACGTGCAATCAATCGCTCATCTTCGCTCGCGGTGACGACCAAACGTGCATAATAGAATGAAAAAGCCTCGAGCAACCGACCTTCTTGGGTATGAATATCTCCTACGGCCGCTACTTCGACCCCGCCTTTTACATCGACAGAATCGACCAACCTACCACGGGCACGGATGCGTGCCAGTTCCATCATCGAACCTTCCAATAATTCATCGAGGTCGATTCCGTGAGTTCCTGCCATCGTAGCGATCCATGAACTTGCATTGGGCAAGAACGGATATCTAGCTAGTGTCACCTCGTCGGCGATATCGGGGATGGTCAGAGGTATTGGCACTTTTGCTCAACCTCGGGCGGTGGCTCTTGAACCCTCTGTTTGATGTGGGAGTTAGGGCTCGCGCATCAATATGCAACCAGTCAATTTGGCACTGGTCGCTATTCAAGATGAGATTAGGACTGCATTTTCATGGCCGCTTGAGGATGATTTAGAAAGTGCACACAACCTTTCTCAAGCCTGTGAAAATCCGCGTTTTGAAATGAAATTATCTGGCATGGTAACCGTAGTAGGTGCGGCCGCTGATGCAGGCGTTATCAGCTCAAATCCAATAATTGCAGCCGACGGCGCACTCGGTGCGTGCGCCGATTTATCTCGTGTCATATTGGTGGTCAGCGATGCCGATGGTGAACCATATTTAGATCGTGCAATAGAGGCCAAGATTCCGATTTGCCTCCACGCCCATGGAGATAATCAAGCCAATTGGGGCGCTGCTTTGAGACGCTGGCCATCCGACCACCCGATTATTTTGACCCATCAAACTCCTTTGGAAATTGAAAACATGTTCAACCCAGGCGGCTTCACCGATGGCGATAGGGCGGTGTGCATCGCGTTTGCTTTGGGGGCAAAAGAGGTTGAATTGGTTGGTTTCGATACAAAAAAGGTCGGACAATGGTCGGGCAATACCAATCCTGAAGGCAAAATTATCAAATTGCAGTGGATGGAGCGAGTATTATCGATACTTGGTTTGGAGGTCTGATTTTGAAAAAAAACCAATTGATGTGGGTCATCGCTTTACTAATCGTAAATACTGGGTGGATTTTTCTTAGTGGAAAAATGGTCCCCCAAGAGATCAATCGCCCCGGTGCAGATTTTGCTGAAAATCGAGCCGCCGAATTAGACCCCTTTTTTAGCGATGAAATCGATTATAAAATCGAATATTGTTTCAAATCTTCCAATGGTGTACTTTTGAATTATAGTTTGGTGATCAAGCAAGGTAGTACAGTTCTGTTTGAAGATCAGGGTACAACAGATGATGGATGTAAAACATTCTCTTCAACTGGAAAGTCAGGTGATTTGGATTTTCAAACAACGGTTGATTCTGGTATTGATAGCGAGGTTACCCTCTATACAAAACCACTCGGCAATGTTATGTGGGAGGGGATATTTTTATTCTCGATAGGAACATTGGTAGTCGCATATTTGGAAACCGGTTTACGCCATAAAATCAAGGAAAAGGTCGATAATCGCCCTCAACCTAAATCATCGATTCCACAAGAATTAGAACCGGTTCAAAACGAAGGGATTTGGCAGACGCCGCTCAGGCCTAAATAATCATAAAAAGTCAGCTAAAGACATTTGTTTTGCTTTGTCATTATTGAATAAACTTTCAACGCTTCCGGCCAACCACTCTACATTTTGTCGAGTATAATTATCAACACCATAGGTTGCCATTACGTGTTTTGTAACCTTGATGTATTTTCTAACCGCGCCTTCGGTTACCGTCAATGCCAAATTGCCATCGCACAATCCGCCTTCTGATTTTTTGACTCCAAAACTAGACATACCGCTTCCGGTTGCTTTTTTGGGTTGGATGCAGCTGCCAGCTAAGGGCATTCTTCGGTACGAATGAGTGCATTTTAAGCACCGGACTTTTTGTCTGGTGAACGCAACTAAATTTCCTCGTAAATCAGGTAAAAAGTGAGATCTGATGACACTTGAAGCAACGGTTCTCACATTTACTGCTCTGAGGCGATGGCCGAGTGATAATTGACCGTTCATTTTGTCGATCATCGTATCGAGGGTCTTGTAGGCCGAGAGGGCTGGTCCTTCGGCCAGGTTTGTGGTCGCATGGGTGAAACCAAGTCCTCTCACCGCGGCGACCGAGCCGAGTCTTCGTTCGACAAAATCCATTCTATCAGCCAATTCCTTTGGGTGTGGCTGGTCGAGTGTAGCCTCGTAAAACCATCTTTCATAATGCCAGCCAGAGTCGACATTCAATGCTTCTTTATCGACTTCGGTCGGATTTAATCGAGTGGTCAAAACCAGCGGTGCATCCATCTGGCCTCCCCGGTTGGCGGGGAGGATTTTCCGGCTAAAATTTAGCAGACCATCCATCAATAACATGATCGCATCTTCGTCACCATCACAATTCCTCCGTTTCGCGGCGTGGAATAGAGGATGGGCATAACCGCCGGAGGAATCGGACCAACCAATAATTCTCGAAAGCACACCCCCGGAGGTGTGTGGGGCAAGAGCGCAGATTAGGTGGCCGACCAAATCGTCATGGTTTTCCACCAGGTAATAGGGTTCACCGCCATAGAATTTCACCAATAAATCATCGATGAATTTCGCTGCTTTGACGAAATAATCTCCGGCATTTCTAGCAACGATGAAATCTTGAGGGAAAATTTCCAGCATTTGATCATTATTGGATAATTCATTTCCAAAGCAATCATGAGTATAGCCCAGATGTTTCAGTTTCTGCCATTCGACATCGATTTCTTTTGGGGTGAAATGAGTGATTGGAACATCGCTCATATCGAATCTAATAGTGCCATCCCTGAATACCGGTAATCCCCGCATCGCTCGAAGGATTCCCTTTTCTATCGGCTCTGGAGTTTGGTCTTTACTGAGCAGCTTCTTGGCGCATTTCACCTGCTTAGGCAAGCGATTAACCCCAATTCTGAGTAGAGCATCCTCGAGAAGGTGGTCCAATCTGATGGTCTGTAATTCGCCTCTCCTCCGCGAATTTTCTTTACCCGAAGAAATTCGTAATTCGGTTCTTCCACCGCAATTTACTCCAGCTTTAGATTCTCCGAACTCATCGACGATTCGATGATGGCAACTGAGCATGGGAGACTTACGCTCGCATTTTATACAGAAACGGACGCCCATCTGAACTCTCAAATCACTCTTGAGAAGTGCATTGCCTAACAGGCGTTGATTTCCACCCTCTAAGGCGATTGGGAATAAGGAGTGGACGGTTGGTTTTTCACGCGGTGCTGATTTCTCCGGCCGCCCCATACGGCAACCGATTCTTACCGGAGCGCTGTGTTCCCACCTAATTCGGGATAATTGCCTGATAATCGAAAGGATTCCATCGACTGAATGATCGTCTTGGAGCACCAAAACTCGGTGATATTCTTGAGGGTTTTTTGGCCCGGAGTCTGGCAATTCCTCGGCAGCATCCCGGCCGATTTGATCGGTTTCAGCAATACCGAGGCCGCGCTGACGGGCCGCGGTTTCAGCAGCAATTCTTACTGTTGCCCGCTCTTTTTCTAGTGTGTCTTTTCGAATATTTTCCTCAGTTATTATTTCAGCAGCCACCCTTAGAGAATTAATTCTATCGGTCTCCATCGTACGAAAAACCAAGCCCATCCAATAGGGCTTGCCAACTTTGAGTTAGGAACAAATCATTTCCTTGATGATGATGGCCTAAACCAAGCATCAACGCACAGCCTTTGGCGATTCCATGAATTCTCAAAACCCACACATGAGCCAATTCAGTTGCAAATATTGGCTGCTCGAGTTCTAAGGTTGGGCCAGGCATTGCTTCGATATCAAGATCATCTTCCTGTTCGGGCAATAGGTTTTCCATGTTTTTACCGTTCCAGCCCTTAACCGCATCTTTGAAAATCAAATTTCCGTCTTTAATTTCAGCCGAACCGATCAACTTTAACAGAGATGGAACCCACTCGATCGGTAAATCCAACCACCATGGGTTATGGGGCGAAGGTAATGAGGTTCCAAATCGAAGAGCTATTCCTTTTGCTGCTGTCCAATCGATATATGTTAAATGAAGCACATCTCGCCACTTTCTTCGAATATGAAATCGTTCATCCAAGTTTGTCGATGGGCCAACAGGAGCACCAGGCACCCCTTCGGGCAATTCTGTTTGAGCAATACCGCTCAACTGACAAAACTCGTTTACCGCGCCCACGCTATCGAGTGCGTCCAGCAAGTCTGCAGCCCACCAATCTTGAGCATATCCAGCCGGGACGAGATTTTTGTTATTCTCCATAAATTCCCCGTAACCCAAAACCAATTCACCATTATCCCAAACCATTGAAATTCGCGCTTTTTCAGCTCGGAACTGCGCTTCATCATCGATTCGTTTAAACTCGCCATCGCTCATCAAGACCCACGGTCCTTCGGCGATATCGCAAGGTGTGATAGCACAGGCCTTGCCTGGTCTTTCAATCTTCATCTGGGTGCCAACTGTGATGAAGTCATCCATCGCTGCCATACTCGCAGCACTACACGAACCTGCTGCCAGACCGGAGGGGCGGGCACGACCGTATCTGAGGCGGAAACCACCGGGTTCCAAAGGCGCTCCAAAAACCGGTCTGCCGGCGATGATATCCTTCATGAATTTTTTAATTGGCGGAACTTTCCTGGATTTGAAAATCGGCCCAGTTCCCTTTTTAGAATCATCATCCTTGCCCTTATTTGCAAATTTTGAGATAAATTCCCAACCTGTGACCTCAAGGCGCTCAGTATGTTTTTGGATCTTTGGAGCTTTGAGACATAGTCCTTCGCCGATGACCAAGAGAACCCCCCCCCTGATCCTGGGCTCGTCTATATTTCGCACCCGCCCATAACCTGCACATTCGATCGCTTCGGTCGACTCTCCGTTGATCATTATCGGGCAAGCCTTGACGATGGATTCAATCTCCTCTGGAGTGGGGCGATATTGCAAATTACCCCGGTATAGCCCGAATTCCTCTTTCACCCTTTCAACCTCTGGCTGGGTTGGAACATATGCATCGACGCCGAGTTCACGCCGAATCATATCGGCGATGAGAACCGCTAGGGCTTGTGCGGTTCCACCGGCGGCGCGAATAGGTCCGGCAAAATAAATCGAAAGAAATTGTGAGCCGTCGACATTGGCGAGCAGCCGAACTTCACTGATGCCTTCTAAGGGGGCAACAAGGACCGCTTCGGTAAGGATTGCTAACCCAACTCTAAGGCCGACATCGATGCTCTTCTGCAAATCATGTCCTTTGTCCTTGAATCGTTTTGCGACCAATTGACCCATCCGAATCGAAGTGGTTTCACGGTCGTGTTCGGCTAATAATGCGCGAATATCATCTGCGACCTCCTCGCCTTCTAAATGGTGAATTAGTAATTTCTCAGTCCTCGAAGCCAAATCCGATGCACGAGGAATTTCAACCTCTTTGGTGTGGTCTAATCCTAGTTTTCGCATTTTTGTTGCGATTTGATATGCGTCATCTGCACGCTGGTCCAACCAGTCATGATAAGCATCCATCTCAGCCTCTAGACGGGGGATGTCGAGCCCAAGCAATGGGTCGAATACATCTCTTGGCCCGGCTTCAGTCATGGCAACCTTACCATGCTTTTGGGCGGGGGCACATAAGGACTCTCACAGCATCGGGTGAAAGTGAAAGGTTCATCGGTAAGCAGCACCCCCCTTGGTCTATGACGGTAGCAGACGGCTTACGCGATGAGGCTCGTTGGGCAAATTTGGTTGAATTGGTCAAAGATTTGGCTTTCCTCGACGGCGGTTCAGATGATGCTTTTACCTTAGCGAGCGGCCGAAATAGCCGCTGGTTCTTCGACATGAAAACGGTGATGATGCACCCTGGCGCTGGAAGGATTGTCGGCGAATTAATGAATTTAAGAATCGACGAAATCGGTTGCGATTTCGTTGGAGGACTCGAATTGGGAGCGGTCCCTCTCGCAGCCTTGGTCGTAGCGACCGATTACCAATCGGTGCGCCGAGGCTTCATGGTACGGAAATCGGCAAAAGGTCGAGGCGGTCGCAAGACCAACAACCCCCCTGGAGTCGAGGGAACATCGATCGCTGGAGGTGGCGACGTGGTGATTCTTGAAGACGTGACAACAACCGGTGGATCTGCGATTCAAGCGGTGAAAAGAATCGAGCAAGAAACCCCATGTAAGGTGGTTGCAGTTATCAGTATTTTAGATCGAGAAGAGGGTGGAAAAGAAGCCTTTGAAGCGGCAGGTATCCGATTCGAAAGTCTCCTCGTTCGCTCTGACATCACAGGTTGAAGGAGTGCGAACTCGATGGACTTAGACCCTAGTAATGCCGATTTAGCGGCTCCAAGCAAAAAAGATTCGACCGCGCCAGAGGGATTGGAATTCCACTTTGCTCCCGATGCAAAGCCTTTGGCCACACCCTGGCAAGTGGCGGTTGAGCGAGCAAAATTGGTGCGAAAATGTTCATTGCCCAAGGGCTTGATTTTAGATCCAGCCTGTGGGAGTGGGATTCAATTAGCTGCTTATTGTGCCATGATGGGCCGAGAAGGCCTCGGCATAGAATTGGACGAACCAACTGCGCGCGCGGCTCAAGCAAATTTCCTCAGGGTTTCTAGACATGGCTTCGATTCCAGTTTACTAAATTCAATAATCAGGGTAGGAGATGGTAGAATTGGCGACGGTTCAAAACCGATCGCAATGTTACATCTTGACCCGGCGCGTCCCCGAAATTCCCGGCTCCACGGCTTGGATGAAATGGCACCAAAGCTACCCGAAATATTTGAAGCATGGGCGCCTCATCTTTCCGAAGGTGAACATGGTCCAGCGATTTTATTGGACTTATCGCCACGATTAAATCAAGAGCAAAGAGATAGAGTAGAGGCTATGGTCGAAGATGTTTGGCCAGAGATTGGTAAAACATGGGTCTGGATGAGTAGAGGCCGAGGCCGAATAGATCGTCTTTCTCTTTGGCTCGGCCAATTATCAAACCCCGCCGCATCTCGAAGATTCATCAGAATCCCGCCTGACATCAAGGCAAAACCCATCATCGTCGAAGGCCAGGGCAAGTCTTTGCCTATGACAAAAAGACGCCCACCTAGAAAAGGAGATCAGATTTCTCTTCTCGATGCTGCTTTGGTCGAATCTGGTTTGGCCGATGAATGGCTTGAACAGGTTTTACCCGGCCAAGAGGTTGTTTGGAGCGTGGCCGAAGGCCGAAGGCCTCAAATCCACCATCCTGAAGAATTTGAATTCGCTTCGAAAGCCCAAAATTTACTGGTTCAAGCGACTGGTAAAATTGTAAAATTAGCCCATACAGATCTCTCGGAAGACAAGATTTCACTATTGGTTGAAGCAGCTAGGGAATATGGCTTTGGAAAATTGACTTTGAGAGTTTCACTCAACCCAAGCCTTCAACCCCGGCTTCAAGGCACACTTGACAGAATGCTTTCGGCGCGTGGGGGCCCTAAGTCTGGTTTCGTCGCAAAAACACCAGGTGATTCGATGTTACTCCTGTGCCTCGTCGCTTGATGTAGGCCCGGTGTGCTTCATTAATTGGCACAATATTCTCCTAGTTGGGAGAGCAGTCTCGCGAATGAGCCATCGCGGTCTTGATATAGGGGCGGCAAGTCGGACAGCCGCTCGACTTCATGTTGAACGCGCTCAAAGGTGGATACCATGGCAAATGAACAGGACTTGGGAGACGACTTCTCCTACATGCTTCGCATGGCAGATACCGATATTGACGGTCTCAAGCCATTAAAGACAGCTCTAACCTCGGTTAGGGGAATTGGCGACCGAACAGCAAGACAAATTTGCGACATCACAGGATTCGATTCTGGGATGAAAGCTGGGCATCTTGACCTAGACCAACAAGGCGTTCTCAAAGAAGCGATTGAGAGCTATGCTCAAAATGTCCCATTGTGGATGCTCAACCGCCAACGCGACCTTGAAACCGGTGACGAACTCCACCTATCCGGCCAAGATCTAAAACTCACACACGGCGATGATATTTCTCGTCTTCGTGGAATCAAGTGTTACCGTGGAATCCGTCACGCTAGCGGCCAAAAGGTCCGTGGACAGCGTGGCCGATCCAATGGAAGATTCGGGCTGACTCTCGGAGTTCAGCGCAAGAAGTGATAATGGAGGAATGACATATGGGAGACCCAAAATTCGCTCGCCAAAAATACGACACTCCACCTCATCCATGGAAAGCAGACCGAATCGAGGAAGAGCACGCAATTCGTGCTAACCACGGTCTGAAGAACATGACAGAGATTTGGAAAGCAAAATCTCAACTTCGCCGTGCTCGACGCCAATCTATGAAGTTGATCGGTCGTGTCGACACAACCGAAGGACACTATTTCCGAGAGAAGGAAGACCTTATCCGCTCGATGCACCGAAAGGGCCTAATCTCTTCAGATGCAGTCCTCGACGACATCTTGTCACTAAACCCTGAAGATTTCCTAAATCGTCGTCTTCAAGCCCAAGTATATTACAAGGGACTGGCTAGCACAATGAAGCAAGCCCGCCAATTAGTCGTACATGGACAAATCTGTATCGGTGAACAAAAAATCAATATCCCATCTTACCCGGTTAGCCGAGATGAAGAAGAATTGATTTGTTATCACTCATCTTCAAACCTAAACGATGAAAACCACGTTATCCGCCAAACCATCCTTGGTGTCCGTGAATCTGCAGAATATGTAGAGGAAGAAGTCGATCCAGAATTTAACCAATCCGAGGCTTCTGAAGTCAACGAGAAAGCAACCGATGCTCCAAAAGCAGAGGACACAGTAACTGGAGGCGATGAATGATGCGTAAGGCAATTATCAATATCTTTTCGAGCTATAACAATGTCTTGATGACAGCAACCGACCTTACTGGTGCTGAAACCATCGCAACCTGCTCAGGTGGACAGGTCGTAAAATCTTCAAAGGATTCTGGCGGTCAATTCGCCGCAACCCGTGCTGCAGAGCGTATGGCAGACCAACTAAAGGAGAAGGAATTCACCCAAGTTATCGTCAAGTATCGCGCACCTGGTGGCAACAAAGCAAATAATACTGGCCCGGGAGCTCAAGCAGCAATCCGCGCTCTAACCCGTGCAGGCGTAACAGTTACTCGAATCGAAGACGTAACTCCAATCGCTCACGACGGAACCAAGAAGAAAGGTGGCCGCCGTGGCCGCCGTGTCTGATTGGACCTAGAAATTAAGGAAGTGAAAATAATGAAGGCACAAATCGTTGAAGGTTGGCCCCAAGCCAACAGAATTCGCATTCTATTGAGCGAAACCAATACCGCACAAGTAAACAGTTTACGCCGTGCGATTATGGCAGACGTCCCAAAGATGGCAATCACCAAAGTTCGTTTTGAGCAAGGTGTGAGCCAAGACAATAAAGGCGAGGTTTTCGAATCTGTAAACGTTCTACCGGACGAAGTTCTTGCTCATCGTTTAGCAATGGTACCAGTTCCAACATTCTTAGAGGAATTCAAATTCCCAGAGGATGATCCAAATAATGAAAATCTACCTGAAGATCAATGGGGCAGTCCACTATCCCAGATAATTTACCACCTTTCAACACGCGGACCAACATCCGATGATAGCGAGGATACAAAAACCGTTTACGCCGGAGATCTCAATGTTCTAGGCGAGACAAAATTACAGATTTTGGAAGAGCATGCTCGAATTCCATTGACCATTCTTTCAAAAGGGCAATTCCTTGAGTTATACGCGTACGCAACCCTCGGCCGTGGTCGAGACCACGCAAAGTGGGCTCCAGCAGCAGGGGTCGCATTCGAACCTCGAACCAAAGCGGTCCTCGTTAATGCAAAGAATGCAAAGGTTCTGTTCGATCTCGACCTGACCTCCAAGGCAGGACGAACTATCGATACAAAACTCTTCACCAAGAAAGAATGCACCGATGTCAACTCAGTTCTTGATCTTCAGCGTGCAATGCACCAAGTCGGTCATGGAACCGGTCGTGACGAAGCGTTTGCAAATGCTATCACCTTCGAAGAAGTCCCTGGAGAGTACATTTTCTCCTTCGATTCCGATGGCGCACTTTCACCTCAAGAAATATTCAACCAAGCATGTCAAGAATTGGTCGGACGATTTGATAAAATCTCCGAAGAACTTGATGTCGCATTCGCTTGAATTTATTCAGTCGATGAGAAACCTGATGGTCTAAGTTGGTTTAGCGTGAGCTAGATGGCTGAGTCACGGGTACGAATCGGAGGGCACATAACCCTCTTATTTTCTATTCATTCCAATTCATTACTAGCTCGTAACCAAGGATCGAGAGGGGCAGGATTTTGCTTGGTGGATGGAGTTGAAGCCAAGGCGAAAATAATCGATGGCCAAGATAGAATCGTCGTTAGTGCGATGGACGGGTCATTATTTGAACAAGGTAAAGAATTATATCGAGAATTACTCGATAACTTCAAAGAACTATTCAAAGTAAAACAACCAGTTTCCCTTGAAATTTCACTCGAATTACCTTTGTCTCAAGGTTTCGGGATGTCTGCTGCAGGATTATTGGCTGCAGCATATGCCTTAGCAAATGTGTTTGACGTAGGAGATAGCGGTCAAATCGCCCGACTTGCTCACCGAATCGAACGAGGTAATTCAAGTGGATTAGGCGATGTTTTGGGGATCTGGGCCGGAGGTGTTGAGCTGAGAACGAATCCAGGAGCCCCGCCACGTCCAGGTATTGCCAAAGGATTCTCAGCGAATGTTCCCGCTTTGTTGGTATGGGTTCCTGAAGCGAGCAAACATACTTCGGGATATATCGACGATGCAGATTGGAAAATTGCAATTACGAAAGCTGGCGATGCATCGGTCGACCGTTTGATGAAAAGATCATGGAACAGAAGAATTTGGTCAACATTGCTTAAGGAAGCAGACCTGTTTTCACTCGCTTCAGGATTGATGGAAGAAGCGGGTCGGTCATCGTTATTATCGACGGTTTTGGATCATTTAGAACCAAAGATGAGTTGTCATCTTTGTATGCTAGGCACATCGTTAATCATAGTACCCAAGACCCTCGATGAGGAAATAGACTTCGACGAAGTCGCATCCAATTTAAGAAAACTTGACCTCGGAGTCCGCTTCACTCAACTTGCTTAAAATTCGCTAACGGACTCAAATCCAGAGGTCCACAATCGAGTAATACCGTTCCAGGAATATGGATGTTTTTACAAAATCCATGCCTGAATACAAGCGCACCTTGGCCCCAAGTATCGACATATCTTGCGGATTGTTTGGAGATTTTTTTGCGTTGAAAATCAACATCAGCGCCATAGAAATGTTTCGCATCGATCCAAGCGACCGTTTCACCATTGATTTCGACGTGGTCGAGGAATAATAAGTCTGGAGTATTGACCGGTCGGCCGTGCTCGATGGTTTGCTCTTTGACCATCTCAGGTTGCCTTCTCACCCTCACCCCCTGATCCTCGAACCAATCGGCGAGAATTACCTCAAAGAGATCAGCCCGTTCATGGGTTTCAGATTGGTCGACATTGCTCACTCTATCAGCAGATTCGGCTGCGTCGAATTCATTTCGTTCGCGTTGTTTGAATTTCGAAGGAGCCCTCAATGTTTCCTTGATACGAGATTTCGACCAGCCCATCTCTTTGAGGACCAGTCTGAAAACGTTCATCGGCGGCGAATCAAATCGAACCGAGAGGTCTACTATTCCGACCCCTTCACGGTATAAACGAACGATTGCCTTTCCACGGGATTGTAATCTACCGTGAGTATAGACGGTTTTTTGTTGGAGGAGAGCGCTTCGAAGAGAGAGGGCCTGATCTAGAGTCATATCCAATTCCTTAACCATCTGACGAATCTCGTCAACCCTCTCATCGCTCAACCAGCCGAATTCACCCTTTCTTACAACCTTTTTTGCAAGAATTGATTCGGTTGATAAGTCGACAGGATTATTTTCCCAAGTAAAAGAAAAATTTCTCGGGGGTTCATGATCTTCAGGAATTCCCATCGGCAAGGGGTTGACATCGAATCTTTCTAGAGCATCTCCTCTGGCTTTTGAATCAAATTCAGCATGCCGTTCGAGCAAGGATTCCTTCTTTGGGCCGCCATGGCGCCGTGGCTTAGATTTTTTTTGCCGATTCGAATGGCGGCGGCGATTATCATTGGACCTATCCTCCGCCATATTCGGGGGGGTGTTCGAACAAGGCCATGAAGAAACCGGCTTATTTTATGGCACTAAGGTCCTCTAACAAGGCTTCTGCATTGGCCCGAACAAATGCAGCATTATTTCTAGAAATCAATTTCGCGAATCCTTTGGATTGCCAAACCGAGTGAATCTCGACCCCACCTCCGTCTTTGGTAAGGATGGTGATACTTACTCGATAATTGGAAATTCCTTTTGCAGTCGGGCGTTCATTGCGGTTTTGCTCGATAAATTTGAAAACGATTTCATCGAAATTACCGCCATTCTCCACCGATTCTACCAACCATGTTGTCTCGACCAAAGCCCCTTTGATTATTTGTTGTAAAGTAATGATGTTGTCTGCGGTGATCAAACCGGCTTTTTGAGTTACCAAAGCTTTGGCGCCCCTGTGCCAATTAGGCCATTGTCGGTTATCTAGCAAGGCCGAACTGATCCGCGAACAATGAAGAGGATTGAGGTGATTTCGGATTGTAAGAGCCCGCTCCATATTTGATTGCCAGTGGTGAGTATGGCATGATTATTGTGGCACCAGATGTGCATTCATTCAAGTGTTAGTACGATTTGGCCACAATATGCGTAGAACAATAGTTGCCTTGATTGTAATATCGATGCTTGTACCGACGGCCTTGGCCGAAGGGGAAGGAACCGGGGCTTTAGGCTGGGCAGCAAGTGCCGGTGGGTTCGAAAACGAAGAGATAGCAGGGATAATAACACTCGATGATGGAAGTACCATAATTGCAGGGACCTTTATGACCGCTATTTCATTTGAGGATGGTGGTATTGGTGCGACCGGATTTCAAAATGATTTTGACATGTACCTTGCACGAGCGAATAGCAGCGGCAATTGGACCGATTACGTCGGGTGGGGGAGCCAAGGCGACGATGGAATAGATGCTATCGCCCGTCTCGCATCTGGCGATTTCATCATTGCTGGTCATTTTTGTTTAGGTACTGCAGGTGAAGCCTGCGAAGCCAATTTCACCAGTGGATTCAATCTTTCAAAGAATGCTGATTCAGAAGAAGGTGATGGATTTATCGGCCGGGTTTCATTTACCGATAATGGGTTTGAATTCATCTGGTTGAAATCGATTTCCAATCAAAATGATATTTCGGCTCAAAGTATTGCAATTTCTCCTTCTGGAGCAATTTCGGTTTCGATCCTTCATCGCGGATTGTTGGAATTTGACGGTTTGATCATCCCTGGAGCAGGAGGCGTGAGCCTCGGAATAATCACCTATGATGAAAACGGCCAAATTCTTTGGGTCAACGGTATTGCAAGCCCAGATGGGATCGAAAAATTTGGTGGATTATGTTATTCAGATTCAGGGTATTTACATTCGGTGGGGACTTTTATTGCTTCGATAATGTTTGTTGATATGAAATTCGCAGTTGGCGGCTCAGATTTTTACGTCGCTCAATTTGATGGTGACGGAAATTTCACATGGACGCTGACCGCTGGAGGCGAAGGTGACGATTGGGTCAATGATTGTGCGGTCGATTCAGAAGGTGAAATCAGGCTGGTTGGACAATTTGCACAGACCGCGACCTTTGGCCATCTAAATGTCACATCAAATGGCTGGTGGGATTTATTCCATGCCCGCGCTTCTTCAAATGGCGCTTGGGAAGACGTAATCACCGCAGGCGGTGGTGGTTGGGAAACCTTGGAGTCTATCACGATCGATAATCAAGATAACGCATACGTTGTTGGATCCTATACCGGTGCTTTCGACCTCGGTTTAGACACATTACCAAATATTGATTCTCACGGAGATAAGCGCGATGTAGTATTGGCCCAACTCAGCTCAGATGATGAATGGGTGTGGGCAACTGCAGCCGGAGGTAGCGGTGATGACAGAGGTTTAGCAATTATATTAGGAGAAAATAATTCCCCGGTGATCGCATCAACATTCGAGGAAACCGCAGCCTTTGGAAATTTCAGTTTAACTACGGCCGGCCAAAGCGATATTTCCTTGTGGCTTTATGCTCGTGACCAAGACAATGATGGTTTGACCGACGGTGCAGATAATTGTCAGCGAGTAGCAAACCCAGACCAACTCGATTCCGACGGCGATGGGTTTGGAGACGCGTGCGATGACGACGATGATGACGATGGTGTTGGAGATGATTGGGATGATTGTAATCCGGGCGAACTTGGATGGCAATCATCTAACTCTACCGATTTTGATAGCGATGGCTGTCGAGATGCGGGAGAGGATTACGACGACGACGAAGATGGAATCCTCGATACGTACGACCTTTGTCAAACCGGTTCTTTAGGTTGGCTTTCTACCCTGGAGAACGATGAGAACCAAGATGGGTGTGAAGATGTAGATAGCGATGGCGATGGAATTGTTGATCAATTGGACACGTGTCCAAACTTGCAAGACGATCAAGCCGATTTAGACGGCGATGGTATTGGGGATGCTTGTGAAGACGATACCGATGGCGATACGATCTTGGATGAATTCGATAATTGCCTACGCGATTCTCCAATTTGGATAAGCGAAAACTCAAATGACCACGATGGTGATGGCTGCCGAGACGAAGATCGTGATAGCGACGATGATAATGACGGTGTTCTCGACCTTTTCGATGATTGCTCTCAAGGCGAGATCGGTTGGAACGGTAGCGAAGATTACGACGGCGATGGTTGTCGAGATGGAATCGAGGATACCGACGAGGACGGTGATTCCTATCCCGATTCAGAAGACAATTGCCCGCAAGGTATCATCGGTGTCGCTGGAACGGGAATGGATCTAGACCAAGATGGTTGCTTGGATACTACTGAAGATGATGATGATGATAATGATGGAGTAAACGACACCGACGACGATTGTCAATTCACTCCCTCAAGCCAAACAGCAGATGCTAACGGCTGTTCGAGCACTCAGATCGATAACGATGGTGATGGAGTTAACAATCTGTACGACCTTTGTCCAGCGACCGCACCAGGCCAAGCGGTGACCAGTACTGGTTGTGACTTCAAAGAAAACGAAGATACAACCCAAGGGGTCACCGAAAAAGAATCCGAATCAAACGCCGCAGTTTGGTTATTTGTAATCGCAGGTGGCATGGTTGCGGGTGCGGCTTACCTCACTTGGGGTGGCAAGGATGAGCCTGAGCCTGAGCCTGAACCAGAGTCAAAACTGGTCGCACCAATTCGCCCACCCGAATTGGATGAGGATTAACTGTAGACGATGACCGGAGCTAGAGGCATCGCAGATCCAGACCGGCCAACATCTTCGGTTCCAAATTCGATTTCAACATTTGAAAGGCCAAGTTCGGAACAGATGAATTTTTTGGCAGAATTTAAGATGTCGGATTCATTCATATTTCCACAGATCATATTTTTTTCAAGATCCGACCATTTGAAAATTTGTGGTAGCATTCTCTTGCCCCAGAATCCCATTACTTCGCCACGCTTCTCCCCTTGAGCAATCTCCAAGTCAGCGAGTGTTTGAACAAATGTTTTGACATTTTTCCCTTCCGCGACGTGTCTTATTGCAGCACTAGCCAAATCACGCTTCCAAGCCCTTGATATGTGAACTAATGCAGAACTTGGTGGCCCACCGATATGCTTGGTTGCAACCTTTGCAACCTTCCTTGCTTGTTCTAAGAACATACGCAAATAGGTCTCTGATGCTAAGGCTTCCCTCTCTTGCGCAATCATAATTCCTGGGCAACAATATGTGCTCGCAGCAATCAATCCATCATTTCCAAGCGCCTTCCACCAATCCTCAGCCAAATGAGGGGTTGCAATAGAGATCATATGAGCCCAAGCGTCCAAAACCAATAATCCGGTTTCAGGATTGTTGCCACCGCGACGGCGGTACCAGTTGACATCTTTGATCAGATCAAAATGACTCGCCTCAACCGAACCGCGAATATCATATTCAGCCATTGCGGTTTGCCATTCTTGACTTCGTTGCTTGAGACGTGCCATCATCCAAGTATCGATTTCCGATTCGCCACCATCCCATGCCATTATCGCTTCAGGAATATTGTAAAGCTGGATCATTTGACGGTGATTTGCTTCCAATGCAGAATCCGACCAGTCCATTCCAGCGGTTGGATTTGCTGCAAAGAGGATGAATAAACGCACGGTATCTGCGCCGAAGCGTTCGATCATTTCCTCCGGAGATACAGTATTGTCCAAACTCTTGCTCATTTTTGCAGTTCTTTGAGTCAATTGTGAATTGCAATGTGGGCAATTTTGACCAAGGTACGAGACATTCAGAGTAATTCCACAATCATCACACCATGGTGCTGATTTGTTGACCATGCCTTGGCATAATAATTCTTGAAATGGCTCATCGTGATTATGCAAACCAAGGTCCCTGAGGGCTTTGGTCCAAAATCGAGCATAGATCAAATGCATCTGTGCATGTTCAATCCCACCACAATAAAAATCAACATTCATCCAATAATCGGCGATTGTAGCATCGAAACATTGCTCGTCTTGCATCGAATCGGTATAACGTAAAAAGTACCAAGAAGAATCGACGAAAGTATCCATCGTATCGGTTTCTCGGCAGGCGGTCTTTCCACACCGAGGACAATCTACGTCACAGAACGAAGCTGATGATTCCAATGGGTTTCCTTTACCATCAAAAACCACGTCGCGCGGTAATTCTACCGGCAATTGCTCTACCGGCACAGGAACAGCACCGCAATCAGTACAATGAATGATTGGAATAGGAGTTCCCCAATAACGCTGACGACTGATAAGCCATGGTCGAATCTTCCAATTTACAACACCTAGGCCATTATCTTTTGATTCTAATTCAGCGATAACAGCAGCTATTGCTTCAGATCCAAATAATCTATCAAATTTGCCGCTATTGACCATCCAACCATATTCGGTTTCGGCCTGCTCTAATGGTGCGTTTTCATCTCCTTCTGCGGTATTTACCAATACTCGCTTTATCGGGAGGCCATAGGATTGAGCGAATTCAAAATCTCGCTGGTCATGGCCTGGGACCGCCATCACTGCACCGGTTCCATAAGATGCGATTACGAAATTGCCGATCCAAATTGGTATTTTATCACCAGTTAATGGATGAATTGCAAATTTACCGGTTGGGCAACCCTTTTTCGCGCCCATATTTTTGATACGGTCAAATTCGCTCATCACGATAATTTCATCATGGAGTTGTTGCCAATCCGACTCAAATTCACCATCCTTGACCAATTGTTGTGCAAGTGGATGTTCAGGAGCCAGAGTAACAAATGTCACCCCAAAAAGGGTGTCGGGCCGAGTTGTGAAAACTCGGATTTTATCTGTGGAATCTTCGATTCTAAAATCGATGTCCACTCCTTCGGAGCGGCCTATCCAATCCTGCTGAAGCGATTTCACATTTTCGGGAAAATCGATGGTCTCCAAGCCATCGAGTAATTCCTGAGCATATTTTGTAATATCCAAAAACCATTGACTCATGTCTTTTTGTGCGACCGGGCCATTACATCTCCAACAACGACCAGCCTTGACCTGTTCGTTAGCCAATACGGTATTGCATGAATCACACCAATTGACAGGAGCATATTTTTGATAAGCTAAACCACTTTCAAAAAATTGCAAAAAGAACCATTGATTCCAACGATAATATCGCGGATCGTGACTTTTCAAGACCCTACGCCAATCATATGAGAAACCCATTCGTTTGATCTGGTCGGTAATAGAAACCATATTTCTCTCGGTAATATCGTGGGGGTGTCCGCCTTCGGCGATTGCAGCATTTTCAGCCGGCATCCCAAAGGAATCGAAACCGATCGGGTAGATGACATTGAATCCCATCATTCGCTTGAATCGGGCGACAGAATCTCCGATCGAATAATTGCGAACATGACCCATATGCATTTTTCCTGATGGGTACGGATACATCTCCAAGCAGTAAAAACTTGGCCGGCCCTCATCGACCTCGGCATGGAATATCTTAGCATCCTCCCAAGCTTGTTGCCAAGCCTTCTCGGTTGCCTGTGGGATGTAATCTGACATCGAATCACCAAACCGCCCCTACTGGGCGATGTTTGCGACAAGTGGTTCTGCCTTCAATCCATCTGCGGATTATAACTCAGTAGATTCGAGTAAGAAGGTTGCTTCCTTGGTCAAGAGGTATCGGTTTTTCAATCCAATCTTTCTCTTTTCGACCAAACCAAACTTTTGCAGGGTACGCAAGTGATGGCTGACCAATTGTTGCGAACGCTCCAATCTATTTGCCAATTCAGCCTGGGTTGGGTAATCTTCCAATTGACCATCATCATCGAGCAGACGGAGAATTTTGCCCTGAAGGCTATTCGGGTCAGGCGATAATGGCGGTAAAGGCAGGTCTTCCTCGTCAATACCGGGATGAATATTTGAAGTAAATGGATAGAATCTGACCAATCGCCCATCGGCACGCCGCCAGATGATCTCTTCTTCAGCCAATACTTTGAGATGGTGGGTTATCTGTCCGTTCGACATTTCAAGCGCAGCCATCAAGCCACGGAAATGACAACCCGGATTCGCGGTCAAATACCCCATCAATCGGCCGCGTTGGTAGCGGCCATCACTAGTTTCGCTAGTTCGACCAATCAATCCTAAGAACCATAATCCAGCACTCGTAATCGGAATTCTCCAAGTTTCATTACCAGCGATTACCGCGACCAATAAGGATAGAATTCCGGTGCTTACCACCACGGCTCCAACCGTGATTACTACTGGGTTGAGAACGGCTGAATCTTCGGCAATCGGTTCATTTTGAATAATTTCTTCATCCTCTTCAACCGGGGCGGGCGCTAATTCGGAAATCACTTGTTCAACTTCAAACGATGAGGCATCGAAAGCAGAACATTCGGTTGATTTAGCGCTTGACTTAACCAAATATTTTCCTTGGAAACCAGCCTGTGGGCTCCAAGACTGGCTTGGATTAGACAATGTGGTCAAGCCTTCATCTGGGCTGGTCAATAACCAGCACAATCCATCATCGGTCGTGATGGAACTCCAAACCCCTTCGATAATTCTCGATTCGACAATATTTTCTTCTTCCTCCACTTCAGTAGTGGTTTCTTCGGCTTCAATTTGTTCTATTGGCCACGAAAAGGTTTGAACCGAGAAAAATTTAGGCTCGGAGTTTGAGGTGATTTCAATAGTATAGTCTCCATCTTCAAAGCCGGTCATATCAAAGTCGATCCGGTCTAATTGGATGCTTGGTCCAACCCTTTGATTTAGAGAGGAAGATTTTCCACATTCGCTAAGACTTCGAGTGATTTCACCTTGAGGCCCAGAGAAAATATATTCTATTCCACAAGCACTCATCCAAGTAAGATCGGTGGCCTCAAGGCTTGTTAATTCCAAATCAACCTCAAGTTGGTCTTGGTTTGAACTTTGAATTTGTGAAAGGCTTAGGCTTGATTGGCCACAAGCAATTCCTTGAGCCCGCTCCAATTCAATCTCTTCCATACCGAATAATCCATGCTCAGGAATTTCGGCGATCAGGGTCAGAGTTCCAGGCGATACCAAACAGCCCTCCAAATTAGTGAAGGCCCAATCGGGTTGAGAAAATGTTCGAGATTGTTCAGGGGCGATCAAATATTGCAAATCCATTTCATCACAAGTTTTGACAAGCCTAGAATCCATAACGATTTGTCCAGCCTCATCGATGACCCACATTTCACCTCTACATGTATCGCTGAAATCCAATATGATATCGGAAGCTCCAAGATTGCTGACCCTTACCGTCGATGACATAACTTGATCTTCACCAAAACTGAGGTCAGCATCATCGATATCAATATCGATAATAGCTTGAGATAAGTCACCATTCGACACACCAAGAGTTGATGATTCCATCGTATATTCGATGGTTCTGCTCAGAAGGCCATCGCCCAACGCAACCTCGAGTTGATGGCTGCCGGCGGTTAATTTAAGCGGAATATGTCTGATTAATCTAATTTCATGAGGAGCGAGAGTCGCACCATCGAAGCACTCGCCATAGAGGATGCCGTCGATATTAATCAAACATTTTTCAAGGGTGAAATCCATTTCTACACCAAGGGTGTTTAGAGCTCTTAGAGTCAAAATAGCCGGTGAGCCTGAACCACGGGAATTGATTGTCGATTCCAATTCAAACCCTTCAGGTACGCTCAATGGTGTTTGAATATTAATTTCCATTCGATTGGTGATCTCTTCGCCCGCAATAACATATTCGACGATATAAGTGCCAGGACTGACTAATTGGCCATCGTCATCAAATAAATCCCAAGTCAATTGTGGGAATTGAGTAGTTGAACCAGATGCGATATTCATACCACGTGACTGAGCATTACAAGCAATGCTACCATCAAAAATCATGACATCATTTTGAAATATCTGTAAAAATTGACCGCAAGATGGGTCGGTATCGATAGTTGTAGCATCGCCATTATTGACCAAAGAAGCCGACACTTTCACAACATCTGAAGATGAGAACCAACCGTTGGTTGGAACTTCATCAAAAGTCAAATCCAATGAGAGGTTTTCCCCTTCGGTTGCACTAGTGGGAATTACCACTAGCATCAAGCCGACCAAAACAACAGCCAGCATACGCTCTCGGGCCATATTACCCCCTTGGACCTCATCACTTAGAAGTCATGCGGTGCGTGCAATTGGTGAGCGAAGATGGCAGAAGTGATTTTTGAAACCGAAAAAATTCTCGTTTTACAGGCGCAGTTGGGCGATTGGGATAATTTGAATCACCTATTGGTATGCAAAAAAACCTCAAAAGCAGCAATTGTTGACCCCTTCGAAGCATCTTATTGGCTAAATATCTGTCAAAATAACGGTTGGGAGCTCGAACAAGCATGGTTAACCCATAGCCATTGGGACCATTCAAAAGGAGTTGGTGGCCTAACCCACAAAGAGATTTGGGTCCACGAAAAAGAATCCGAACGCGGCTGGGATGGTCCATCAAATCGTGAATGGAATCATCAGCCGTTAAGCCATGTAATTCAACAGATAGGTGAGTTGGAATTCGAGGTTCATTGCTCACCCGGCCATACTCCAGGCCATGTGACATTCATTGGCAACGGCTTGGTCATCAGCGGCGATTGCCTGTTTTTGGGCCGCTGTGGTCGAACAGATCTCTTTGGCGGCAGCGAGGTTGCCCAAAGGGACTCATTGCTCTATCTAAGAAATATAATGGTTGAATTGCCCAAAGAGTGGTTGGTTCTGCCAGGCCATCAATATACCTTGAGTGATGGAATTTGTCCTACCTTTATTTCAGTGGGCGAATTATTACAAAATAATGAAGCATTGGCTGCATTGGACGACGATAATGCTTGGAAAAAATTGGAATTTCTAGCATTCGATGATAGTTTAGCCGAAAAAGCCCGCCGGGAACGTGCTATAAATTCAAAGGTCATCAAGTTCTAACATCTGAGGAATCGCCGCTTCTGCTTGGGCTTCATCTGCTTGCTGAAGCTGCTGCCATTGCGCCAATTCAGCAGGAGGAGTCCAACCTAATTCCTTGGCCTTTGCAGTATCACCTTGACTGACATAAAAGTCGATCCACTCTTGCTTACGTCCCTCTTCTTCGGCAAACATTGCTGAAACTTTCATATCTTCTGCTCGAGAATATGCAGCCTTTCTTCGTCCGGCTTGTTTTGCGATCATTGCGATTAAAATAACAACTAATAAAAATACACTCAGGCCAATTAATATCATTAATTGACTACCGATTGCATTGAATCCTGCATCAGAATTTTGAGCATAATCTTCATCGATATCGTTTGGAATTCCATCGTTATCATGATCATCGATAGCTGCGCATTTAACCACACTCTTGAGACCGGCAGAAATCAGCGGGTCGTAAGGACAAGGATCGCTTTTGTCAGAAACCCCGTCTTCGTCATAATCAGGACAACCGAAGAAATCCACAGTCGACGTTCCATATTTGAATTCACATTCGTCAGGCTGGTAAGCACCGATCATATGGTTATCACCAAAGTTATCACCATCGGTATCGGCCCACTGGGTCGCTCTGAATGGGAAGGCATCAGGTAGTCTTCCAGTTGCATTATCTCCTAATCCATCACCATCGCTATCAGCCCATTGTGAAGGGTCAGAAATGAATGCATCTCCCCATTGTTCGCGAATGGTAATCATCTCACCTTCATTATCCAAGTCGGCAATCGATTTGTTGATGAAGCCATAATTATCACCCCATCCATCGAGATCGGTATCTTCCCATTGCATAGGATCATCGGGGAACATATCATCTTCGTCAGCCCAAGAATCACCATCGGCATCAGGACAGCCTTGGCGGGAATTATTGGTGCTATTGCCTGGAACATCCGGGCATTCATCACCATTAGGAACCGCTTGATTATCGCCCCAACCATCACCATCAGCATCGGTTTGTTGATAATAATCCTCAGGGAAAGCATCGTATGGGTCTACCACTCCATCATTATCGGTATCAGGGCAACCTCTAGCTTCAGGAATAGTTGATTTGCCATATACCTCAGGACATTGGTCGCCATTGCTTCCATCCTTATTGTCACCATAACCATCACCATCGAAATCACTCCATTGAGTTGGGTCGTTAGGATAAAAGTCGCCATCGGGTAAAACCGCTCGGTCACCGTGACCATCGCTATCGGTATCAGCCCATTGACCGGAGTCGTCAGGGAAAACATCAGGCTCGTTTCCATCAGGATTATCACCGTACCCGTCACTATCTCGGTCTTTCCATTGAGTTGGGTCTAGCGGAAATGGATCGCCAGAATTGGACCAACCATCGCCATCAGTATCGGCACATCCGACCCTATCTATTGATGACAAGCCATATTCACCTGGGCAATCATCAGGGTCGTTACCGGTTGAATTATCGCCGAAACCATCGCCATCAGAATCTCGCCATTGGGTAGGATCTTGAGGAAAAGCATCAGCATCGCCTTGAGGATGAGCTAGGAAATCAGAGGTTGGGTCGGACCAACCATCACCATCTCCATCGATACAACCTAGTCTATCATTGGAAGAATTACCCCATGTGTTCACACAAGCGTCAGAACGTGGCGTGTTTTCATTATCGCCAATCCAATCTCCATCCGTATCGGCCCATTGGTAGCGGTCAAGTGGGAATTTGTCGACGGCTGCGGCACTAGAGTCGAGTTCTCCCGGCCAATCGGCTGGGCGGTAATCAACCCAAGATGAATCGGCGAAATTATCGCCCCAGCCATCGCCATCGCTATCATTCCATTGGCTGCTATCCATCGGGAATGCATCCCCGCTTTGGTTTAGATGTAATTCGGTAAATGGTTGAACATCGTAATAGTAATTATCGCCATAGCCATCGCCATCGCTATCGGCCCATTGGAGATAATCTTCTGGATAGAGGTCTCCTTCGTTAGAGTATCCATCACCATCACCATCAGGACAGCCAAAGCGGTCTTGCCAGGAATTACCCCAGGTTGTTGGACAAGCATCACCTTTGAATGCAGGGAGTGGATTATCGCCATATCCATCCGAATCGGTATCGTTCCACTGAGTGCCTTCGTCAGGGAATTCGTCAGACCTACCATCGCCTTGATCCGAGGTATTCCAGCCGTCGTTATCGGGGTCTAGATCCGCAAACCATAGGTAAAAACCTTCGTCATTAGTTCCAAATGCTTGGGCGATTCTTTCCCCGCTTGGGGACCAGCTCAAACCATAGGTTCTACCGCAATTATTACCTGAGGTTCCTTGGCAATTATTAGGCCGAGGTTGTATTATATCATCGACACCATTACCGGTATCGACATCAAAAATCTTCGAAGAAGCGCCATCTGATTGGTAATAACTTCCACCAAAGATAACTTGAGTACTGTCGGGGGAAAAGTCGGTAGAGAGACAAGAAGTAGAGAAGTCTTTGGTCCAAGTATTGACCCAATTATCGGTGTTAAACATCCGTAATTTTGAACCACCTGAGGCATAGCCTTCACAAACCGAGATTCTCTTGCCGTCTGGCGACCATGCGACATCATTGACGGTTCCAGAAGACTCACTCATAGTCCGAGTTGTAGTCCAATTAGTGGTTTCAACGACATACGCCTCACCGTTTCCACCAGCAACCAAATGGGTGCCGCTTGGGGAAAAAGCAACGCTATAAAAACGGTCTTCGCCACCAGGATTGGCATTATTCAGCACCACTCCAGTTAAGGAATTGATTACTCGAACAACGCCATTGGTTCCACCATTACCGCTTCTGCCGATCGCGATGGCAAACATTGTCCCATCATCTGAAAATGCTAGATCTTTTATTTCATCACCACTTCCAACATCGGTAGATATCGCCGAGTGAAGTTCGGTTAAGTTGCTTGCCCAGTAAATTTTTGCAGTATCTTGGCCATCGGTTCCAACCCCGATGTATTGGCCATCTCCAGACCAAGCAACTTGGGTTGCATCATCGGTGAATGCTTGAGCGGAGCGAATAATAATTCCAGTATCGGCCGCTCTAACTCTGATATAGCCGTTCTCATCAGAGGAGACCACATATAGGCCATCGGGTGAATGGTCTACATCCCAATAATCAAATGAAGATGTCATGGCAACTTCTTTGGCGAAATTAGGGTTGGAACTGGTCCAACCATCATTCCAATCCGACGTGCCATCACCATCTCTATCGGGGCACCCCGTCCTATCGACGGTTGAATTTCCACTTGAATATCGACAATCATCGCTCGAGTCCTCTACTCCATCGCCATCGGTGTCAGCAGCAGAAGCAAAAGATAATCCAATCATCGCAAGCATCAAGCCGGCCAAGACGATAGCATGAATTCTTACCGCTTGCATGAAAGGCCGACATCACTCCTACATTATGTCTTGTGGTTGTTTTGTGTGAGCCATCCCTACTCGGCTTAGCGAAATTATTGAAGCGGAAGAGGCCCAGCCACCGGCAATGGCCGGCGACCTCCCACGCGTAAATATCGCGGTCAAAGACCGAATTTTGCTGCATTTGCTTGAGCAAGATCACCAAGCGGATCGTTTCGTGGTCACCATCGCTCTAACCCGCCCAGGCATTGCAGAAGCTTGCGCCCAACATCCTCCAAATGTTTCGCGGGCGATGAGAGGATTATTGCGAAATCGGCTGGTTAGCGAGCACTCACGCTCGATTAAAAGTGATGATAGGCGGCAAAAAACTTGGCAATTAACCGAAGATGGCAGAACCACCGCTCGAAATCGTTTAGCGGATTTATCTTCGACCAAGGTATTGATTCGGGACCACGATGGAAAATTGATTGAAATCGAAGGATGGGAGGCGTCCAAGCGCTTGGAAGCCAACCTTTCCCTATTGCAAATTCTATTGCATTCTCAACACGAAGGGGTTTTGACCTATGGTGATATTCGTTTTGGACCAATTCAGAAAAACCGTGACGATGAGGATGGCTTACCACCCCCTGGCCGTTTAACCCTACTTGCTGGTGCCCATGCAACCTATCATACCGAACCGCCAAAAACCCGGCCGGTTCACGGCCGAGAGGACGAAACCTCGAATATTGAAGAGTGGTTTACTCAAAGAAAACCCTGTATGGTTGTCCATGGCATTGCTGGAATTGGTAAATCTACATTAGTGGCTAATTGGCTTGATGGCTTTATGAAAAAAGAACCTCATTTATCGGTATGTTGGTATCCTTGCCAGCCATGGGATAAATCCGTAGGACTTGCGGTATCTTTGCTTCATAGATTCGGGGTCGATGAAAAACACGACCCATACCAATTGATGGATACTTTACCTCTAACGCCCGGGGCAGAGTTTGATGTTGATGCATGGCGGCGAAGATTGCTTGCATATCTGACCGACGCAGGTGCTATCAGGGAGCGATTCAAAGGTGAGCCCGGCGGACCGCCCCCATATTGGCTGATAGTCTTGGATGATGTTCACCATATCATCGGTGAAGCAAGGAACCTTCTCGGCGCGCTTCTTGATATTTCTACAAAATCCCCACTACGATTATTATTGATTTCCAGAACTACCTTAGATGTATACGATCGTCGAGATGTTCACACCAGAAATATCGTCGAAGAATTACCCCTCAAGGGACTCTCACTCGACGAGATTGGAACATGGGTCGACCAGATGACTGGTGATACACCTTCTCCTGAAGATGTTCACCGTCTAACCGGAGGTCACCCGTTAGCGCTTGAGTTATTGGAATTATATGGCCAGACAACCCATGGCGATTGGCTGAGATTTTTGGACGAGGAAATCATCACTCAGATGCCACCCGACGAACATGATTTATTGGCGATGCTGGCATTGAGCGAAAAACCGATTCCGTGGAAAAAATTAGCAAAAGCGGTTTCTTGGCAAGGAAAACCCCCACAAAACCTTCTCTCCTACGGCTTGCTACTCGAACTCGAGGAAGGAATGTGGTTACACGAAGCACTCAGAGAGAGATTCTTACGAGAGGTCGGCAAGGATGCCCAAGCAAAAAAAGCTAAATTGTCTTGATCAGAAATTATCAGAACTCATATGCTGATTCAACCAAGCCATAAGCGCGGGTTTTGGAACCATGCCGGCTTGATTTGCTACCATCTTGCCATTGTGGAAAAGGAAGAGTGCTGGAATTCCGCGCACACCCATTCGAGCAGCATTCATCGAATCAGTATCGGTATTGACCTTTGCAATCGTTACCGGAGAATCAGCCGCAACCTGCTCTAAAATAGGTCCGAGTGCTTTACATGGGCCACACCAAGGTGCCCAAAAATCCACTAACACCCATTCATCAGCATTGATTGCCGAATCGAAATCTCCATCAGTTACCGCCTTGACTTCACCCATGCTCTCACCAATCGGGCGGTTAGGGAGGTCATCTATGATGCTTTGCTAGGACCCCAAGCCTCATGTCACCGTTTCGCCTCGGCCACAAATAGAGGGGTTCCCGATGATTATCGCACCATCTGTCCTAACCGCCGATCTCGCCGATCTTGGTCATGCTTGCAAAGAAGCGGTTTCGGCCGGTTTAAATTGGCTTCATCTCGATGTAATGGATGGAAATTTTGTTCCCAATTTGACCTTTGGTCCGCCGGTTATCGCTAAATTGCGCAAAGCCCTCGGCAAAGGCCCTACTTTCGATGCCCATTTGATGATCTCAAATGCTGAAGATTGTTTTCAACAATATATCGATGCAGGTTGCGACCATATTTCAGTCCACGCCGAAGCCGTTACCCATTTACATCGTTGCTTAACTGCGATCAGGGAAGCGGGAGCGACAGTAGGCGTCACCCTCAATCCAAGTACTCCTGCCGATATTGCATTAGAGGTATTACCAGAAGTCGACCTCGTTTTGATAATGAGTGTAAATCCAGGTTTCGGAGGCCAATCCTTCATCCCAACAGTTGAGAAAAAAATTCGAATCCTCAAACATGCCATCGATGCCCAAGTCGCAGCAGGGGGCCGTCCGGTTCAAATCCAAATCGATGGCGGGGTTAAATCCCACAATATTGCAATGTTGAGAGAATGGGGCGTGAGCAATTGTGTAGTCGGCTCGGGCCTATTCAATGATTCAGCTAGTGTAGCTGATAATTTGGCAATAATCCATTCTGCCCTCGAGTGATGCAAATGCGAATTTTGCTGGTTACCCGGCTATTTCCTTTACCGGATAATTGTGCTCGTGGAACCTTTGTTTCAGATCATGCTCGTTTGCTCAAATCCTTAGGCCACGAGGTAAAAATTCTCAATGTCCTACCGAGAATGTTGAGGATGAATGAATCTAGACGCTCAACCATGGCAGGGGTTGCTAAAGCACCATCAAAATTTAATCATGGCGATTTTGAAGTTCAAGTAAAACGCCATTGGGAAGTACCCGATTTCCCATCAATAACCGCCCGAAGTGCCATGAAAATAAAATATGATTGGCGACCGGATTTGATAATTTGCCATACTCTCTGGCCGGCTGCAAATACTGCCTCAGCTCTAGCCAAAAAATACAAAATACCTTGGATCGGAATCGTTCATGGTCATGATTTTGATGTGGCTTTGAAAGATCATAGGGCAAAATGGGTTGAACGATTAGCCCGTGATGCTAATAAATTGGTTGTGGTGAGCGATAGTTTGAGTAGATTCGATTCAATAACCATCCCATGTCATGTAAACGTCGACCAAGAATGGCATAAGCCGATGAAAAAATTTAACGGATTATTTAGAAAATCAAAATTGGATATTTTATTCCCAGCCGACCCACGGCGCCCGGAAAAAAATCACATGCTCGCCCTAAAAGTCGGGGAAAAATTAGAGTCAAGAGGTTGGAAAATAGGCATTACGATTCTACAAAAACAACCGAGACCAATAGTATGGGACCGCATGCTTGTCGCCGATATTTGCTTGATTACTTCAACTCGGGAATCCGGTCCACTCGTAGCCCGTGAAGCGATTGTTTGTGGCTGTCCGGTCGTAGCTGTCGACATTGGAGATCTCTCGACCTGGATGGATGTTTGCAGCCATGATGTTGAAGAATTAGCCGATAAAATAGAACAGGTTTTGATGGAGGATTGTAAAACTATTCTTCCTCAGAAATTTGATCCGGATTCTGTAGGTGACGCGTGGCGTCAATTGCTGGAATCACTGTGATAAAACCGATTATCGCCAACCAACTACCAATCGAAATCAGGTAACACGTTACCACGCTTAGTATTGCTAAACCATCGGTTAGCCTGTCTTCGTCTTGGCACAATAATTTGCTTCCAGACAACATTACACTACAACCGATGACACTTGCCCAAGCAGCCCCGACAACCCCTGCAACCGGTATGATAAACCACCCTGATATTGCCGAAGCGAGAACTACTAATCCAATCAATCCAGTAAATCGCCATGGATTCTTTCCTGCTTGTAAAGCGACGTACCAAGGAACGCTTAGTAGAGCACAAGCCCACCCAGCCAATAATATATCGAAAACTCCGACTGCGGCCAAATATTGAGAGCCAAAGAAAAATGGAATCGAAAAATGGCTGATCACCACTCCCAAAATCAAACCGATCGGCAATAATATCACAGTATAGTGGTGAGCTTTAAGCATCCTTTTTGAAAATTGTGCTGGCTTATCTCTAACCTCGCCTAAATATGGTAAAAGTGAGGCACGCATCGCTTGAGGTAACATCAAGCCGGCGATCCAAGCCAGTTGAGCAACATGGTAAATCGCAACATCATCGTATGAAGAAAAATAGGCCAAAAGAAATTTTGACAATTTGGTTACATATGGGAGAACTCCAAGGGTAATTGCAAATGGTAAAGCCGCGATTATCAAAGATTTGTTGCTCGACCAACCATTTGGTAAGGCATCATCGGTATTCATTTTTCTAGCAATTCTTTCGCCTTGCCAAATCGATATGGCCAACGAGATTACTACCCCGATTGCGAATGCTAAAGCATAGATCGTCGAAAGAGAATATCCCTGGAAGAAAAAAATAGCATATAGGGCGGTCGTAATCACTCTCTCGGAGAGTTTGACCATCGATTCGATGCGCGCTTCACCTAAAGCGCGCAACAAACTTCGATGAGGATAGGACATGATATGGCCAAAAGCGATAATAGCGCATAATTCAATCAAACCAGATGGCACATCTGCCCAAATATAATGTGAAAAAATCAAACTTCCCAAAACAAAAGGAATCGCAATCAATAATTGTAATCGATAAATTCGCCGCACCGCTATCTTCGCACAACCAGGGGCGCGCGGAATATCTCGAGCTAATATCGTTGGCAATCCTGCATCTATCAAAATATACATGGTTGCAAATGCATCGAGGATTACCACTAATATGCCATAATTGGATTGCAATAATGCCTTGGCCAAAATTACTTGGCCTATCAGACCGAACACGATGGCTAAGCCGTCCGAAGAGGCTAACCAAACCGTATCGCGCCCTAATTCTGGCTTTCGCATATCAACTGCTACAGGACAATGGTTCAAAGCACAGTCCCTTGTACGCCCTGATATGGTGAGCACTTCTTGGCTTGAGGACGAGGTTAGAAGCGTCTTACCAAATTGTTCGGTCGAAGCGATTGACCTTCATGGCACCGGAGATCATTTTCATATCCGAATCATCGAGGATACCTTCGAGGGAATGAGGCCATTACAACGCCAAAAGATTATCTTAAATCACTTCAAACCACATATTCCTTCGCCGATTCACGCAATCGACCTCAAGTGCATGACGCCTCAACAGGCTGAAAGCTCAGGCGATACCGCATTCGACCCTCATGGTGGGGGGCAAGGGATTCACATCAAGCGAATTCGTAAACACCAAAATAAGGAGTGAAAAATATGGACTGGACACCAGAAGAATTGCAATCGATCGTCGACGAGCACGCGCTCGTCCTATTTATGAAAGGAGACCCTAATGCCCCTCAATGTGGTTTCTCAAACCGTGCAGCACAGGTGCTTCAAACCCTCGGCGAGCCTTTTGCTAGCCTTAATATCCTCTCGGATCCAAGGGCGATTCCAAGTGTTTGTGCTTGGTCCGATTTCCCGACGATGCCGCAGATTTTCGTCAATGGCGAATTGATCGGTGGCTCCGACATCGTGTTGGAGATGCTCGAAGATGGTTCTCTGCGCGAAATGTTTGATGCTGGGCGCAACTAATACAGTCATCTTCATATTGAGGTTCTGGCAGGA
>LWDU01043120.1_pt1 | contig 35274 bp, 33 predicted proteins | sample 727161 | NCBI WGS metagenome assembly LWDU01 (sample SAMN04566230, study PRJNA314399) | hydrothermal vent metagenome | isolation source: deep sea hydrothermal plume seawater | place: Mexico: Gulf of California, Guaymas Basin | collected 2004-07-11 | reverse complement strand
AAATTTATATATTAGCAATACCAAGGATAAAAACAAAAGAGGCGGCATTTCTGCCACCTCTTTAAAAACCTTGATATTTACAGGTTTTTTAATCATTTATTTGGTACTCGCGGAATACTTGGAACGGACGGAGTTACCGGAACTTGAGTTTGATTCGCAGGCCCTATTTGTTTATCTAATATTGACCCTTTCTCACGTCCTTGATCCGCCATAATAGAAAGAGCCATAGAGGTAATAAAAAAGCCAGTCGCCAAAATACCAGTGGAGCGCGTCAGCAAATTTGCTGTCGCGCGACTGGTCATAAAACCACCCATGCCACCTCCTGAAGATGAGCCTCCGCCCATACCGCCAAGACCTCCCTCACTTTGTTGCATCAACACTAAAAGTATCATGGCAACCGCCAGTAATAAGTGAACTACAATAATTACAGCTTCCATGAAATCGTTCCATCCCAATTTTTTCTCGTAAAATTTACAAGTATACTTTACAATTATTCAAGCATGTAAATTCAGCCGGGTTTTATACGGTATTGCAACATTTAGCAAATTATTTAGGACAACTTTCGGCAATAACCCAGAAATCTATTGGGGAGAGGCTCGCACCTCCAACAAGAGCCCCATCAACATCATTTAAATCCATTAATTCAATGGCATTACTGGGCTTAACAGAGCCACCGTATAGTAAACGCGTCTGCTCAGCCTCCTTCAAACCAATTTTATCACCCAATGTTTTACGAATTAGAACGTGAACCTCCTGAACCTGGCCCTTTGTCGGCGTTTGTCCAGTGCCAATCGCCCAAACGGGTTCATAGGCAATAATTATATTTTCTGCAGTCGCGCGCTCGGGAATAGATCCTAAAATCTGACTTTTAACAACATCGACAGTTATACCTTGATTACGCTCTGCTTCTGTTTCGCCAACACAAATAATTGCCGTTAAATTCACCCCTAAAGCAGCTTCGGCTTTAGACTTAACTACTTCATTTGTTTCATTATAATCAACACGACGTTCTGAATGTCCCACTATTACATGACTAGATCCTAAATCTTTCAACATTTCGGCACTAATGTCACCAGTATGGGCACCACTTTTAGCCATATGACAATCCTGCCCACCTAATAAAAGGCCGGATTTACCAACCAGAATTTTTATTGGATGTAGTAAAGTTGCTGGCGGGCAAATAAGCATATCAAAATGTGTAGGATCGTTTTGATCGACTTTGTCGGCCAAAACACCTGCTAAGTTTTTGACAAAATCTAAAAGACCATTCATTTTCCAATTACCTGCAATCAAAGGACGTCGTTTAAAACTCATATCTACTCCTTAATTTTTTAGAATTACATTTTTCTACCACAGAGTTTTCAATGAAGCCACTACGACCTTAACTCGAGTTTTATGACTTAGATTTGATCAATCACCGAAGGTGTTGCTAAGGAGGTTACTCGCTCTTATGATGCGGCGCCTTAACGTTAAATTTTAAATTAGTATAAGTAACTAATAAATATTTAAACTTTGTTGTTATATTAACATTGGTGATATAATGCCTGAAATCAAGAATAAAACATTCCGGGAGAAGCTTCTGGGGTGGGGAGCTAAAGTTCTCCTCGCGCTGCTAATTTTAAGTTTTGGTGTCTGGGGTATTGGTGACTATGTCGCGCCACAACAAGATGATGAAGCGGTGGCGACCGTTGGAAAAAGCAAAATAACCTTAGCAAGTTTTCGAAGTGAAGTTCAGTTTCAAGTAAGCCGTCTACAGGCGGTTCTTGGTGATAATTTCACAGCACAAAAAGCCAAGGCGATGGGTGTCACAGAAAATGTTTTAAACTCGTTAATTCAGCGTAAAATATTTGCCGAAGGAGCTAAAGAAATGGGTCTCCTCATAAACGATGACCTTGTTTCGCGTGAAATCCGGGATGATGACCGTTTTAAATCTCCAAGTGGGACATTTGACCGCCTTCGATTTAACGAGACGATCCAGCGAGCCGGTTTAAGCGAAGATAGTTATATACTATTGTACAAAAGGCAACTTCTACAAAACCAGTTTTTAAGTGGCATAAATATCGGCCAAGCTGTTCCACGGCCACTTTTAGAATCAATGTATAAATATCGAAATGAGAAACGTTCGATGAATTTCATAAAAATAGAACATAGTTCAATTCGAAAAATTGCCAAGGCCACTGTAGAAGGCTTAAGAAGATTTCATGAAAATAATGCGCGGCAATTCACGGCGCCAGAATTTCGTGCGATTACGCTGGTTCAATTACAAACTAAAGATATAGTTGATGAAATTAAGGTCTCGGACATAGAAATAAAAGAATCTTATGATGATAGAATTGATGAATTTAAAACACCGGAAACTAGAAAAATCCAACAAATACTCGTTTCAGACAAGACTAAATCAGATGAAATATATAAAAAAATTATCGCAGGCGGTAAATTTGAAATAGTTGCTAAAGATTTAGCTAATCTTGACCCACAAACACTCGAGCTTGGTACGTTAACTCGCAGCCAACTGCCCATTAAAGAGCTCACCGACACTGCCTTTAAGATACTAGAAAATACCATAAGCTCACCCGTAAAAAGTCCCCTTGGCTGGCATATTTTACGAGTATCTAAAATTACACTGGCGAAACAAAAAATGTTATTTGAAGTTAAAGCTGAATTAAAAAAGTCAATAGCGACAGAAAAAGCTGTTGATGCACTCTACAATCTCTCAAACAATTTTGAGGATGAGCTAGGCAGCGGGTCAACAATCGAGGAAGCAGCAAAACGACTAAACTTTACAATTCGTAAAATTTCAGCAGTTAATGCCAAAGGCTTCAACATGGCGAATAAGAAAATTCAAGGTCTTAATCCAGCTATTCTTCAAGTTGCATTTAGTACAGAACAAGATCAAGACAGCGCTCTTACAGATTTTGGTGATTCAGGGTATTTTATTCTTCACGTAAATGAAATAAGAGCCCCAGTACTTAGACCTTTTAAGAAAATTCGCTCTGACATAGAAAGTGCCTGGCGGCTAAACCAACAAGCAATAGCCGCAGAAAAAAAAGTTCAGTCTTTAACCAACCGCCTTAAGCAGGCCACTACACTTGCGGGTATTGCGAAGGAATTAAATGTCAAAATGCAGACAAGTTCGGAGTTTCTTCGCACAGGTGCAGGGTTAAAAATTCAATTGCCCGGCGAACTAATTAGCGCTTTATTTAAAGCCAAAGGCAAAGACGTTGTTTCAGCGGCTACGGACAATGCTAGTTTTATTGCACAAATTCAGACAATTAATCCAGCAAATCTAGACACTAATAAAAAGGGGTTGGCGGCACTTAAACAGCAACTTCAAGAAAATATTACGAATGACTTGTCGATCCAATTTGCAAATGCTTTGCGTAAAAAACTTGGCGTAACCATTAATAGTGCTACGGTTGATTCTGCTTTTTAGTAGAAAAATTTAAGCAGTATACTAACCCTATTAATACCCTAGATTACCTAAATTTATAGGAGACAAACCTTGCTGCTTCGCAACTATTGTGCTGATCGGCACTAGAACAAACCCTCTCTCAGCGATGACAGCTAGCCATTGAGATAAAGCTTGGATTGTTGCATCTCTGGGATGGGCTATGGCCACGACATAACCGTTTCTTATAGCAAATAGTTCCATTATTCGAAGTTGTTTGTTTATTGCCGGAACAGTAGCTTCATTATCCAAGAAGATATTCCGCTGTGTAAAAGGTACATTATAAGCAAGCGCGATTGAAGCACCCACTGTTTTTACTGATGTCCGAGAATCTAAAAATAAAAGTCCACGCCGTTTGAGTTCTTGCATGACAACTTCCATCCCATCTGTATCAGATGTAAATAGACTGCCCATATGATTATTGATGCCAACATAACCGTCAAAACGCTCTAAACCCCAACGGAGACGTTCCAACGTTTTATTTGGCGAACTTTCAGTAAGCAAGACATTAGGCCCAGGATCCATAGATTTATTCAAAGGTTCCATTGCCATGTGGACCATTATCTCATGACCTGCCTTCCGGGCTAACCGAGCTTGTTCAGGTAAACCCTCTCCATAAGTCAAAAAGGATATGGTCACTGGAGCCGTCAAACCTATTACTGCAGCGGTCCTTTTTTTATCTAAACCAGCATCATCAATAACGATGGCTATTTTTGGACCAACGGGCATCTCGCTGAGTTGAACCGCATTTTTCCGCCAGGTATTTTTTAACGCTGGATCAACTAAGACTGGTTCGCTTTTTTCTTGTTGGATTACATCATTGGGAACGATTATTAATTCGGGTTCAAATACTTGGTCCGGCAAAGTCTCTTCATATGGTTTTATAATGTCTGGTTTAATTTGAGAACCTTGTTCTGGTAGTTCTAATTCTGCCCTACTCTTTCCAATAACCGAGATTACTTTTTTTGATGGATTGGCAAAGGCTGAAATATCTATCACCGATAACAGCTGAATTGAATAGCCTTGATTTTTAATATTAGCTTTCATGTTTAACGATGTAACAAGGACAATAATAAGAAATAGCAGACCAATTATTATCAACTTTCTAGAGACATGATGTCGGATTTTTATTGCTAAGTTATTTGATTTTACTGGCGCCAACGAAAACCTCTACAATTACTATACAAAATTTTTAAAAATTCAACACAAAGCAATGACGTAACCTCAGAGTAAATTACCAATTATTCGCATCCGCTTAAGCTAACGGTCCCCATTTTACCATATTCAATTACTTTACAGTAAAAATACCATTCTCATTATAAACATCTCACCTTTTACAACGTCAAACTATAATTATACCAATAAATTTAAAGGACTAATAGATCGCTTGACGTATTTTGCATCTCCTTGCATTGTTGCTTAAAATCAATCCGGTAAGTAATTTTTGGGAATTTTAAAATTGTTTTTAGGTCAGGGCTATTATGAATAAAGAATTGACTTTAAATATGGTATATTGACCTCTAAAAGCGTCTTATCAAAACAGGGAAACTTATTCTACCCTATTAACAATTATATAATTATATACCATTAAAGTTAATTCTTGGAGAAAATGGTTAAACATGACCGATATGAAATCCTATATAGCTAAAATTGCAGATGGTGCATCATTAACGACAAATGAGGCAGAGAAGGCCTTTAATATAATTATGTCAGGCGATGCAACGCCATCACAGATTGGCGGTTTTTTAATGGCCCTTAGAGTCAGAGGGGAAACCGTCGATGAAATAACCGGTGCGGCAAAGGCAATGCGGGCCAAAGCAATACATATCAAAGCTCCTAAAAATGCTATAGATGTCGTGGGAACTGGTGGTGACGGATCTGGTACTTATAATATTTCAACTGGCGCTGCATTAGTAGTGGCCGCTTGTGGTATACCAGTCGCCAAACATGGTAACCGCGCCTTATCCTCAAAATCCGGAGCAGCTGATACTCTGTCAGCGTTGGGGGTCAATAATAATGCCGATTTTGAACTAGTAAAGAAATCTATCTGGGAGGTAAATATTGGCTTTTTAATGGCACCACGTCACCATAGTGCTATGCGTCACGTTGCGGGCCCTCGCGTTGAACTTGCCACGAGAACAATTTTTAATTTACTTGGACCAATATGCAATCCTTCAGGCGTAAAACGACAGCTTACCGGCGTTTTCTCTAAAAAATGGGTCCTACCGATTGCTGAAACACTTAAAAAACTTGGTAGCGAGCGGGCTTGGGTGATGCACGGTTCTGATGGCACCGATGAGCTAACCACAACAGGACCTTCCTTCGTTTCAGAACTTAAAAATGGAAAAATTACTAGCTTTGAAGTTAACCCCAAGGATGCTGGCCTACCTAAAACAAAACTCAAAAATCTAAAAGGCGGTAACGCGTCATATAATGCGGCGGCTGTTAAATTAATGCTGAATGGCAAACTTTCGGCTTATAGAGATATTGTTATATTTAATGCTGCAGCAGCGCTCCTAATCGCCGATAAAGCGAAAAGTTTAAAAGAAGGTGCTGAAATTGCTGCCGAAGCAATCGATAACGGAAGAGCAAAAACGACACTAGATAAATTAGTTAAAATCACCAATCTTAATAAAGATGGGGATTAAACTTGGGCAACGTCCTCCAGGAAATATGTAAAATAAAAGGCGAACATGTAGCCAAACAGAAGTCAAATATTTCTGAGGCTACCCTGCTGAATCAAATAAATGAAATTGAACCACCTAGAGGCTTCATAAATGCCCTTCAAGATGCAAAGAATGCAAATAGCTTCGGTTTGATAGCGGAAATAAAAAAAGCATCCCCATCGCAAGGCCTTATCCGTAAGAATTTCAATCCAGCAGCATTGGCGCAATCGTATAAATTAGGTGGGGCAACCTGCCTATCCGTACTCACAGACGAACCTTATTTTCAAGGAGCCAACATATTCCTAAAGCAAGCTCGAAGTACAGTTGATCTGCCAATTATACGAAAAGATTTTATTATTAATCCTTATCAAGTGGTTGAGTCTCGAGTAATTGGTGCTGATTGCATATTAATTATTATGGCATGCATTGACGACGAAGAAGCAACTGATTTTATTGCAATTGCTCATGAACTGGCTATGGATGCATTAATTGAAGTCCACACCCCAAAAGAATTAAAGCGTGCGTTAAAACTCTCTCCTGCATTAATCGGCATTAATAATCGTAATCTTAAAACTTTAGAGGTAGATCTTAGAATGACAGAAATTTTGGCCCCCTTGATAGATGAAAATACAATTATTGTTAGTGAGTCCGGGCTTTACAGCCATAAAGATTTGTTACGTATGCACGCGATTGGCATAAGCACTTTTCTGGTAGGCGAATCCCTCATGCGTGAGCAAGATGTGGAAGGCGCAACAAAACGCCTGCTTGGAATAGAAAATCAAACTTAGAATTGAAAGATACTGATATGAGTGATTTAACACATATTGATTCAAACGGTAACGCCATTATGGTGGATGTTTCTAAAAAAGACAGAACAGAACGAACTGCATCAGCGATGGGCTCAGTATATATGCTGCCGAAAACACTCGCACTCATTAACAGTAAAGACATAAAAAAAGGCGATGTACTCTCAATAGCACAACTTGCTGGGATTATGGCTGCGAAGCAAACGCCTGATCTAATTCCACTATGCCATCCTCTAAACCTCACATCCGTGAAACTAGAATTAGCCACTGACATGCAAAGAAATGCCATAGACATAATTTCAACCTGCAAACTTACAGGTCAAACCGGTGTTGAAATGGAAGCACTAACTGCTGTATCAATTGCAGCACTTACGGTTTATGACATGTGCAAGGCCGTTGACCGAGGCATGCGTATTGGTGATATTCATTTAACTCATAAAACTGGCGGAAAATCAGGTGAATTTAAGAGTGTATAAGAGCAACAAAGAATGTCAGAATTAAATAGTGGGATGCTTGCTGTTGATGATGCCCTAAAGAACGTGTTACTGGGTATCAAGCAACTAGATTATGAACAAATATCTATCGCGCAAGCGCAAGATCGCGTTTTAGCGGAAGACCTAATATCAAGGTTTACGCAACCACCATCTGCAGTGTCTGCAATGGATGGATACGCCGTATTAGCGGATGACTTAGAAACAATCCCTACAACACTAACTCAAGTTGGGGAATCGGCTGCTGGAAGAAGTTTTTTTGGTAAAATTCAGGCGGGGCAAACTGTCCGCATTTATACTGGTGCCACTATACCAGAGGGTGCCAATGCAATAATAATACAAGAAGACACGGAAAAATTAGGTAAAAAAATTATTATTAAAGAGGCGGCACCCATTGGCAAATACATTCGTCCAGCCGGACTAGATTTTAAAATAGGCCAGACACTACTCAAAACTGGGATACGCTTAAATTCAAGAAATATTTCACTCGCGGCTGCGATGAACATACCGTGGCTAAAAGTAACCCGCAAACCCCGCATAGCAATTTTGTCTACAGGTGATGAGCTTGTTTTGCCCGGTGAAGCGATAGGTTCAGATCAAATTATTAGTTCAAATAGTCTTGGTTTAGCCGCTATGGTCACGGCAAGTGGGGGCATACCGATTAATCTAGGAATTGCCAAAGATGATCCTAGCTCACTCAAAGAAATTATTTCCAAACTTTCCGGACTTGATATGCTAATAACGATTGGTGGAGCATCTGTCGGTGATTATGATTTAGTTAAGTCTGTCCTCGGCAAAGCAGGTTTGGACATTACCTTTAGTCGAGTTGCAATGCGGCCCGGGAAACCGCTTATATTTGGGCATATTTTAGGGGAAACCCCGTGTCTGCTGGTGTCACGGCGACCCTTTTCCTTTTACCGGCTATCAATAAAATGTTAGGCATGGAGGTCGTTAGTTCTAGGACAGAAACCGCCATCCTTGGATGTGACTTGAATAAAAATGATAAAAGACAGGATTATTTAAGGGCAAAAATATCATTTAATAAGGCAGGAGATATAATCGCAATACCTTTTGATCAACAAGATAGCTCGATGCTTGCAAATTACGCGAAAGCTCAATGTCTAGTACTCCGTCTACCTTTTGCTAATGCCATATCCAAAGGTGAAAGTGTTAAAATTATCCGTTTAGATTACACTTTTTAAATTTTAATAGAAGGTTCTATGTTTTTATTATTGACCTTGAATAAGAACTAAATTAGAACATGAATGAGTTTTTGTTTTGTTCTATATTTTGCGTAACAGGTAATCTAACTAATAATATTCTGTTTAAGGGTCTTTATAACAAATCAAAAATAGGGACATAATAGCAAAACGGGGTATTATTTATGTTGACTAAAAAACAATACGAGTTAATTACCTTTATCGACCAAAAATTACGCAGTTCTGGCGTATCCCCGTCTTTTGATGAAATGAAAGATGCGCTAGACCTTAAATCTAAGTCAGGCATTCATCGTTTAATTACAGGCTTAGAAGAAAGAGGATTTATTCGTCGACTCCCTCATCGAGCACGGGCTTTGGAAATTATAAAGCTTCCAGAAAATTTACACAAAGAATCGACAAATTTAATTAAAGGTGATTTTCGCCATGCCGATAAACAGCCAGCATCAGCAAACGACACTTCAGTAATACCGTTTCTAGGTAAAATTGCTGCAGGAACACCGATAGAAGCGATCAGCGATCATACAAATTATATTGCTATCCCATCAAATATGGAAGGACGTGATGATTGTTACGCCTTAGAAGTACAAGGTGATTCTATGATCGAAGCCGGTATATATGACGGTGACACGGTAGTTATAGAAAATTGCGATACAGCCCAAAATGGGACCATTATTGTCGCACTTATTGATGATGAGGAGGCAACATTAAAACGAATTCGCAAGAAAGGTGACACAATTGCCCTAGAGCCTGCAAATATGAATTATGAAACCCAAATATATGGACCGGACCGTATTCGAATTCAGGGGAAATTAGTTGGATTATTTCGGACATATCATTAGTATAATTCAAATCGTAGAATAGTATAACTATATCGAATGGGCTAATGATCTAACCCACAAAGTCTTATTTAACCAGGCAGTCATCAAAATCCTATTCAAAAAGAAAATATAATTTAAGTAAATTCCAAATAGGTTGAAAAATTTGTCCAAGATTATTACACGTTTTGCGCCCTCACCCTCGGGGTTTTTGCATATTGGTGGCGCCCGTACGGCCCTTTTCAACTGGTTAATAGCCAAAAATCAAGGTGGAAAATTTTTATTACGTATTGAAGACACGGATCGCAAACGCTCCACCAGCGAAGCGGTGGACGCTATTTTCACAGGTTTAAATTGGCTTGGAATTAATTGGGATGATGAAGCTTATTCTCAATTTGAACGTCAAAAGAACCATACCATTATAGCTAATGAACTTTTAGCTAAAGGAAAAGCATACCACTGCTACTGTTCACCAGAAGAGCTTGTTGATATGCGCGAAAAAGCTCGAGCCCAGGGTAGTAGTCGCCTTTATAATGGATTCTGGCGTGATAAAGATCCATTAAGCGCTCCTAGTAACATTGCCCCTGTTGTCCGCCTTAAAGTTCCACTTAAAGGCGATACCTCATTCAGAGATGCTATTCAAGGCTCCGTAACTGTCTCTAATAGAACCTTGGACGATATGATACTAATACGAGCGGATGGAACTCCTACTTATATGTTGGCTGTTGTGGTTGATGATCATGATATGAATATTTCTCATGTAGTAAGAGGCGACGATCACCTAACAAATACATTTCGTCAAATCCAAATTTATAAAGCAATGGATTGGGATCTTCCAATTTTTGCCCATATGCCGCTACTCCATGGTGCTGATGGTGGAAAATTATCTAAACGTCACGGTGCACTAGGGGTTGATGCATACCGAGAAATGGGCTTTCTTCCTGAAGCTGTGAATAATTACTTACTACGCCTAGGCTGGTCCCATGGCAACGATGAAATAATTAGCCAAGAGGATGCAATCAAATGGTTTGATATAACTAATGTTGGCAAGTCACCTGCTCGCTTCGATTTAGATAAACTTAACAACTTAAATGGTCATTATATAAAAAAATGCGATAACAAACGGCTTATTAGTCTAATTCAGCCAGAAATTTCAAAATTACTTAAAACTGAATTATCAAGAGAAGTGGAAAATCGTCTTAAAAACGGAATTGAAAACCTAAAATTTAGAATTAATAACATTAGAGAACTAATTGATAATGCTTTAATTTATTGCGTTAATAGGCCTATAAAAATTGAAGGAAAATCTAATAAGATCTTAGATAAAAATGGATTAAATATTATCAAAAAAGTACGTGATAAGTTAGTCGATTTAGAGCCATGGACCGATGAAAATTTAACAAAAGAAATACATTTACTGGCTGAGCAGTCTGAAACCGGTCTAGGTAAAATTGCCCAACCTCTTCGCTCGGTTCTATGCGGCACAATGCCAGCTCCTGGCATATTTGAAGTGATGAAAGTACTGGGAAAAGAAGAAACTTTAGGCCGTATAGATGACGTTTTATAAATTGAAAAAAGGCCTAAAAATTACTAAAATTCAGTACTTTGCTTGACATTCTTGGTTTAAAAATTCATATAACCGTCAGCAAATCTGCTCAAAACATATAAAAAATTGGAATAAAACCATGCTAACTAAAGACCCGCAAACATTCACGTTGAAAAATAACTCAAATGGCAACTCATGGGACCTACCTGTGATTGAAGGTACAGTCGGCCCTAAAGTAATTGATGTACGTCGTCTCTATGCGGATACAGATTGTTTCACTTATGACCCTGGTTTTACATCAACTGGTAGTTGTGAATCTAAAATCACCTATATTGATGGAGATGAGGGTATTCTCTTATACCGGGGATATCCAATAGACCAACTAGCAGAACATTCTAATTATTTAGAAACATGTTACTTATTGCTTTATGGTGAGTTACCAAATAACGAAGAAAAAACAAAATTTGTCAGCGATATTACTAACCACACAATGTTGCATGAACAATTTAATACATTTTTCCACGGTTTTAGACGCGATGCACATCCAATGGCCGTGATGTGTGGAGTTGTGGGCGCACTCGCAGCATTTTATCATGATAGTTTAGACATAAATGATCCACACCATCGCATGGTTTCTTCCTATCGCCTGATAGCTAAAGTACCAACTATTGCCGCCCAGGCGTACAAATACTCGATCGGTCAACCATTTATCTCACCGCGCAATGATCTCGGTTTCGCGGAAAACTTCTTGCATATGATGTTTGCTACGCCGGCCGAAGACTATAACGTGAGCCGCATATTATGCAAAGCAATGGATCGAATACTTATACTCCATGCCGACCATGAGCAAAACGCTTCCACTTCTACGGTGCGTTTAGCAGGATCCAGTGGAGCCAATCCATTTGCTTGTATAGCAGCTGGAATTGCATCTCTTTGGGGACCAGCTCACGGTGGTGCAAACGAGGCGGTTCTAATAATGTTAAACGAAATTGAAAACATTAATAATATTCCGAAATATGTGAATAAGGCTAAAGACAAAAATGACCCTTTTCGTCTGATGGGCTTTGGTCACAGGGTTTATAAAAATTTTGATCCGCGCGCAAAAGTTATGCAGCAGTCGTGTCATGAAGTTCTAAACGAGCTCGGTATAAAAGACGAACCCCTTTTAGATCTTGCTATGGAGTTAGAACGTATCGCGCTTGAGGATGAGTACTTTGTTGAACGCAAATTATATCCGAACGTAGATTTTTATTCTGGTATAATATTTAAGGCTATAGGAATACCAGAATCAATGTTCACCGTTCTATTCGCCGTAGCTCGAACTGTCGGTTGGATCTCACAATGGAATGAAATGATTGAAGACCCAACACAAAAAATTGGTCGACCACGACAGCTCTATCTTGGAGAAACAATTCGCGATTACATTCCTTTAAAAAAACGCTAACACATACCCAATATTTTAGCTTGAACTAAATCACAAAAACTAATCACGCTGAACCAATTCAATCTTATACCCATCTGGATCCTCAACAAAAGCGATAACGCGTGAACCTCCCTTCATAGGGCCGGCTGCCCTTGGAACATTAACCCCATCCATTTCCATAGCTTTGCAAACCGCATCGGCATCGGGTACCCCAATTGCCAAGTGTCCGAATCCATTGCCTTGATCGTAATGATCAACCTGGTCCCAATTGTGGGTAAGTTCAATCACGGCTGTGTCAGATTCGTCGCCATAACCCACAAAAGCCAGGGTAAACCGACCACCCTCAAAATCTGTTCGACGTAAAAGTTTCATACCAAGATGACGTGTATAAAAATCTATAGATTTATCCAGATCTAGAACTCGGATCATAGTATGTAATAGCCTAAACTTCTTTTTTAAATCACTCATTTTCGCTCCACCTACTCTAAAATCACCGGATTAAATCAAGTACTACTGTTGCAGCTTTATCGCTAGGATTTTCATCACCATACTTTAATTGAGCTACAGCATCTGTAAAACTTTCAATTTGTGCTGCTGCTGCATCCGAACCATTAAGGTATTCCGATATATACGGCAGTATTATATCACTTTTACAATTTTCCTGAATTAATTCAGGAACCGATTCACGTCCCAATAAAATATTAATGATATTAAAGAACGGCGTTTTGATCATACTTCGTGCAATTAGAGCAGTTAACGGATTCAATTTATATACTGTTACATAGGGTACTTTTGCTAATGCTAACTCTAGAGCAACAGTACCCGAAGCAGCAATTGCCGCATCCGAAGCTGCAAAAGCTGCAAATTTTTCACTATCATCGTTAATAATTCTTGGAGTGTTTCTCCACGACGAGATTTCTTGCCTTATTTCCCTACTAACATTTTCCACTATCGGCATTAAAAGATGTAGTTTTGAATTATTGAGGCGAGCTACTACCTCACCTAAAATAGGTAAAAGTCTTTTAACTTCACTAAGACGGCTCCCCGGTAAGAGACATAAAACTTTAGCATCGGGAGAAATATTATAGCGTTCGCGAAAGTCAATACCATCTCCTTGATCTGCCCCACTTTCTATTACCGAATGCCCTACAAATGAGCTTATTAAACCTTCCCGCTCAAAGTAGGGCGGTTCAAAAGGTAACAATGTTAATAAGTGATCAACTAAACTTGCTAGTTTTTTTGCTCGACCAGGCTTCCATGCCCAAACTGATGGTGCGACGTAGTGGATCAGTGAAATATTTTTTCCACGGAGTTTCTTTGCAATACGTAATGAAAAATCTGGAGAATCAATTGTTACGACTACGTCAGGATTATTAACCAAGATGTGTGTTACAGCACCTCTAATCCGCCTGAGAAAATTTGGAAGCCTCGGTAACACCTCTGTAAAGCCCATTACAGACAATTCGGACATTGGAAAATGACTACGTAATCCTTGCTTTTCCATTTCAGGTCCCCCTATACCTGAAACTTGGCACTGACCGCCTGTGTGTTGCTTTAAAGCTGCAATAAGACACGCTCCTAACCTATCCCCCGATGGTTCTCCGGCAATTAAATAAATATGAGGCTTTCTCATTTAATATCCTGGGTTTAAATTAAGCGCTTTAATGAAGATACCCTTTTCATTTGCAACTGAAATAACAGTTTCTAGATCAATAATTATAGTTTCCCCAGCTTGGATAATAATTCCCGATAATCCGGCTTCACTGACGTCCAAAACAGTCATCACTCCAATAGTGGGTAAATCCATTCGTCGATCTTGCTTTGGTTTTTTAATCTTAACCAACAATCCACCGCTACCATTGGGTGTCGCATTTCGGCTATCTTTAATCATTTGTGCAGTGCCATCTTTTCCTTCTTCAATTATAACAAGACCAGATTTAACAATTACGGCTTGGCCTGCGTCACGCAAACCCAAATCAAGTGCAGCTGTAATGCCAAATTTAATATCGGATAAAAATTCATCGGGAACGCTGATGGCACCCAACAAACCTTCCGCTGCCAATAGATTATCGAGAATATCATGGATGCCGATTACTTTAATACCTTCCTTTTCAAATTCAGATGCAAGTAACATTAGAAGACTATTATCACCAGTGAGATTAAATAGGGATCTTAAGGCATTCCTTCCAAAAATTTTTAGTGTTCGATAATCAGGCCTTGCTTTGATCAACGAAGGAACCTTGACGTCACCAATCAAGACAACTTCGCTGACCTGCTCTTTTTTTAAAATTCTAAATCCTGAACCGGCTTTAGCGATATTAACCCAGCTATGCGGCGTACCTTCTAAAACGTCGGGTAACGCATAACCTTCAATACCAATAACGTAATAAGCACGGCCACAGGCCTGACACACATCAATAATCTTCTGCGGCAGGTTTCCTCCACCTGCAATGATGCCGAGTTTAGGCTGCATCCTCAAGCAACGGCTGGCAAATAGCTCGAGAAGATTCTACGCCCATAAAATCTAAAATTTCCATCACAGGCTCTATGTCTGAAAAAAGTTCCGAAACATCTGCCATTCTCTCTGCCTGAGTACCTTCTTGAGAAAATAAAAGTCGGTAAGCGCGGCGCAAATCATGAATAATATCGCGGGAAAAACCACGTCGCTTGAGGCCAACTAAATTTAAACCGGATAGGTAGCCTCGATTACCGACAATCGAGCCATAAGGAATAACATCATTCTCCACACCTGAACACCCGCCAATCATAGAATGGCGACCAATTCTAACAAACTGGTGAACTGCGGCCAGTCCCCCAATTATAGCAAAATCACCAATTTTAACATGCCCACCAAGTGTCGCATTATTAACAAGAATAACGTTATCGCCAACTGTACAATCATGAGCAATATGCGAAGCCACCATGAATAAGCAATTATCGCCAACTTTAGTTAATAAGCCTCCACCTTGAGTACCGGGGTTCATCGTTACATGTTCTCGGATTACATTATTACAACCAATTTCAAGCCTAGAAGGTTCTCCTTTATATTTAAGATCTTGGGGATTGTGACCGATGGATGCAAAAGGAAAAATATGCGTACCCTCCCCAATCTGTGTAAGCCCCGATATTACCACATGAGACTCCAGATTAATTCTATCGGCTAAGACCACATTACTACCGATAAAACAATAAGGACCAATTTTAACGTCTACTCCAATTGAAGCTCCATCTTCGATAATAGCTGTTGGATGAATTTCACTCATTGTTCACTATCATCGCTGTAAAGGTAGCTTCGGCAACTGCGTTATCATTAACTTTGGCTATCCCCTCAAACTTCCACACGGTTTTTCTATGTTGTTTAGTTTTAACATGAATTTCCAACACATCTCCAGGTGTTACTAGTTGTCGGAATTTAGCATTTTCAACGGACATAAAATAAACGAGCGTATCCTCGCTTACACCGCCCATGGAATGAACTACCAATATTGCGGCAGTCTGGGACATAGCTTCGACTATTAGTACTCCCGGCATAATTGGTTTACTTGGGAAATGTCCTTGAAAATGTGGTTCATTAAACGTCACATTTTTATGGCCTATGGCGCTTTCTTCAGAAATGAGATCCGATACTCGATCAATCATCAAAAAAGGATATCGATGCGGTATCATCCTCATAATTTTTTCAATATCGATTGCCGAATCATTGGAAATAATTACATTTGAATCCATTTTCAACCTCATTTCTCTCTGACTAATCTTTTAAGAGTTGCAAGACCTTTCCAATGAATTCTAGCATTTTGGGCTGGAATACCGGCAACCGTTTCCCCCGCGGCAATATCCTTGGTGACGGCACTCTTTCCGCTAATTTGAGCTCCATCACCAACAGTAACATGTCCTGTAACCGCCGCTTGACCACCAAAGGAGACAAAATCTCCAATTTTTGCACTTCCAGCAAATCCATTTTGAGCTGTAATAAAGCAACTCTTTCCAATTTGCACATTGTGAGCAATATGTACCAGGTTATCAATTTTGGTTCCATCGCCAATTTTCGTATCTACACCAGACCCGCGATCAATCGTAGTATTTGCTCCTATCTCTATTCCATCACCTATAATGACCCTGCCCAATTGACTGATTTTGGTATGATTGGGTTTTCCTGGGGCAAACCCAAATCCATCCTGTCCTATGCAAACGCCACGATGAACAATATTTTCATCGCCAAGAATACAATGTGTAAGAGTGGCGTTAGGGCCTATATGACAGTTTCGACCTATCTCTACTCCGGACCCAATATACGTATTTGCAGCAATATAACTTTCTTTACCAATTTTGGTTTTTTCTCTAACAACAGCACCAGTTTCTATAACCACATCTTTACCAATTTCTGCTGAAGAGTGTATACTAGCTCCTATGTCAATATGTCCAACTTGTTTCGCAAAAATGGGATAAAATGCCTGAGTTAATTTTGCATATCCTAAATAAGGATTTTCTGAAATAAGAAGAGCTGCTTTAGGAGGGGCCTTATCGACCAAGTTTGGAGCAATTAAAATCGCACCAGCTTCGGTAGATAAAAAATCACTAATATAGCGCAAATTTTCTATGAAGCTCACTTCACTATTAGTCGCGGATGTGAGCGGGGCGATATCCAGAAACTGAATATTCTTCTTTTCATTTCCTCCGATTTTTGAACCACTGATCTGAGCCAACTGTTCTAGGTTAAATGGTCCCTCAACTTCAAAAAAGCGGGGATCAGCCATAAGTCATTTTTCCAATTTAGCTGCGGGGGGAGTGATAGTGTATTTTGATATATTTTTATTCAGCTTATCTAAAACAAGGTTTGAAATATCTAATTTGTCAGGTCGCACAAGAATAAGCTCAGGTGTATATCGAAAAACAAAATTGAAACGATATTTTCTTACCACATCAATTAAAGCTTTTTGCATAGTTTTATTCCAATAAAGATCGGCACCCCGTCGAAATTTTAATAACTCCTGATTCCTTGCCTGAACCATTCTATTGAGAGCGGTCCTTTTTACAATAAATTTACGCTTTTCTTCGGCAAAAGCATCTCGGGATAAAATAACGCGTTTCTTTTGTAATTCATCATCAAGTGCTCTAAGAGCAGCCTCATCCGTTTTAATTTCATTCATGAATTTTCTGCGTTTGGCATCAATTTGTCGAGCAATGTCTTTCGCCAACAAAGATCCCCGGGTTACTCTGGTTACATCGACCACCCCCATCTTAAGACCCTCTGGTTTATCGGCCGAATAAACTGTATTCGAGCCAGACAGGGCAGAAACTATAAACAAAATGGAAATAATAAATTTGAAGAAAATATTCATTTTAGAACCTCGTTCCAAAATTAAACCTCATTTTCTCCGTCTTATCATAACTTTCTTTTGCTAGGGCCCAACCGAAGTCAACATTAACAGGACCAAAAGGAGATACCCAGCCAATACCTGTACCGACTGATGCTCTAATACTGCCAGAGTCTTTAATGTTCGAGTTTGACGGATTGACTTCTCCTAAACTACCAAAATCGCTAAATATTCGTCCAGAAATACCAAGTTCATTGGGCAGACCTAAAGGAAATAACAATTGAGCGGAACCATTATAACGCCATTCTCCACCTAAAGAATCGTTAGTGGATATATCTCGAGGGCCAATGCCAGAACTAGTAAAACCACGTAAGTTGCGCCCACCAAGTGTGAACCGATCAACAATTTTTACATCTTGGCCAATCCCGAGAATGTGCGCTACCTCGCCCTTAACACTGAAAACCCAATTTTCAAAAAGTTCATTATACTGGGTGGCCTTAACTTTGTTTCGAAAATACCGAATATTACCACCCAATCCAGCCACGTCATTAGTCATGCCGAGAAGAAAACCATCTGTTGGGGTAATGCGACTATTCAGCTTATTATAAGTCAAATTATGACCAACTTCTGACAACGTTCGAGAACCTGCTTGGGCTTTAATCAAATTAGACGCAGAAGTCGAAACATTTTCAATTCTTGCTGATTCTATTTTATAGCGCCAACGCTGACGTAAGTTGGATGCAACTGGAAACCCTGCACGCAAACCGAGCCCTGTTTTCTTCGTATCATGAGATTTTGAAGATTGAAAATCTTGGACAACATGATAAGCATCAATACCTGCAGCTATATCCCGATCTAAGAAATAGGGCTCGGTAAACGAAATGTTACCTGTAGTTTTTTCACTGGCAAAAGAACCGTTAAATGCCAGTTGCTGTCCTTTACCCAACAAATTATTTTCTTTTAAGCCCAAATCGAAAAGTGCACCGACATCCGTAGAATATCCGACACCAAAAGTCAGAGAACCGGTTGATTTTTCTTCGACATCGATTTTAATAACAGCCTTATCAGGAGAACTTCCTACTACTCTTTTGAAATCAACTTTATTAAAAAAGTTTAAATCTTGAATAGCTTGACGTCCACGGCGTAATTTTGATGCGCTGAATGCATCCCCTTCGGCTATTTGAGTTTCCCTCCTAATTACTTTATCTATTGTCCGCACATTACCCGTTATATCAAATCGCTCAATAAAAACACGCGGCCCTTCTCTAACATTAAATGTTACATCAACATTTTTATGTTTTTGATCTCGGTTAAGTCCAGGTTTTACTTCGACAAAAGCAAAACCACGATTACCAACAGCGTCCGTTATAGCATCAACAGCCTTTTCTATCTTTCTATTATCAAATCTATCGCCTTTCTTAAACCCTACCAGCCCAGCTATTAATTTGGTATCAAGGTCCCTGATATCAGCCGCCACATCAACTATACCAAAATTATAACGTGCTCCCTCGTTAATACTAAATGTTATATAAAAGGCTTTTCCATCCGGTGTTAACTCACCGACAGCTGACCTAACGCGAAAACCTGCGAAACCTTTCGATAAGTAATGACGCCGTAATAATTCTCGATCTAAGGCTAAACGATCGGGATCATATGTATCGTCGGAGGTCCAAAATCGATACCACCGGTTCTGTTTGCTTCGAATAACACCACGAAGATCCGAATCACTCTCGAACCTATTACCAACAAACCTTATACGTTCAATTTTTGTTAACGGCCCTTCGTTAATTTCAAATATAAGATCTGCACGATTTTGTGGGAGCTGGATTACTTTGGGTACTACTGAAGCGGAAAATCGCCCACTTTGCCGGTAAATCTCAAGAACCCGCTTAACATCAGCTTGAACTTTTGTACGGGTAAAAACAACTCTGGGACGCAAAACAATCTCTTTTTGTAAATCAACCTCTTCAATATGATCAGTGCCTTCAAATGCGATCCGATTAATAATCGGATTTTCCACGACTTGAACAATAAGCGATTTTCTTTCTTGACTAATTAATACATCAGCAAATAATCCCGTCGCATATAAACTTTTAAGCGATTGATCAATCCTACGTCTATCAAACAAGTCCCCTTCTTGAAGTAGTATATAAGAACGCACAGTATCACTCTCGATTCGCTTCACACCTTGAACGACGATCTCTTTGATTACATCTGCATTCTGCCCAAGGGTCGGCAAAGGTACCAATACAACCATGATAACTGAGGTACCAAGGGCAATTAATCTAATCCAATGCAACTTTCAACTCCCAAATAGGCTCTTCTTAAATTTTAAAGCAAATTACAACTTAAATCACGCAATTCCGAAATAAACAAAAAATAAATACAAACTTTAGGTTAAAATTTTTGCAATCGCTTCAAAAAACTTTAAATACACAAGATCATTCCACGTAACAAACAAAAATAAAGCTCCAACCAAACCAAGGCCAACCCGAAATCCATATTCTTGGGCCTTCGGACCTAACGGGCGACCTCTAATCGCTTCAATCGCATAGAAAGCTAGATGACCACCATCCAGTAACGGGATCGGAAATAAGTTGATTAAACCCAGGTTTATAGAAAGAACGGCTAAAAAAGAGATAAAGCTTGCAATACCGAGTTCAGCTACCTCGCCTGAGATTTGGGCAATTCGTAATACGCCACCTAGTTGATCCGCAGACTGCTTACCCGTGATGATATCCCGGATATACTCAAGGATACGGACCGTAAAAAAATAGGTCCGCTCAAAACCAAGCAAAATAGCTTCAACTGGATTTTTTTTATCATATTTGACTTCTCCTGGTTGAACCGAAATGCCTAATAGACCATGTTCCTCAGCATTGCCGGCACTATTTTTTACGCTTTTCGACCCAGTTACAAAATCAAAATTAACATTTTCGCCGTTTCGTAATATCTCGACAAAAATTCTTACATTAGGTCTAGATTGAATAATTCTCTGTAATTCTGCAAAATACGTGATATTGCTATTATCAATCTTGATAATTTGATCCCCAGATTTAAGCCCTCCAGCATCCGCAGCGCTACCCGACAAAACATTCCCAACAATTGCTAGCTGCCTGTCTGAAACTGGTTCCGGCAGGCCCATAAAAACAAAAAGAGCTGCAAAGGCAAATATCGCAAACATGAAATTGATGAGAGGTCCTGCAACGACAACAGATGCACGCTGCAATAAAGTTTTATGATGGAAAGATACTTTTTCTTCTTCAGTAGTCATTGAGCGTTCTTTTTTTTCTGTCCCTTCTAGCTCTAGTATAGTTTCACTCTCCCCGAACATTTTTACATAACCACCTAAAGGGATAGCGCTAATTTTCCATCGAGTACCGGCTTGATCATCCCAGCCATAAAGTTCCGGCCCAAAACCAATTGAAAATACTTCGACTTTCACGTTACACCATTTTGCTACCATGAAATGGCCTAATTCATGTATGAAAACTAGTATCGTTAAAGCTACTAAAAACGGGATGCCAACTTCCCAAAGAAAACTTAGCTTCATTAAAATAAGACTTGTTATATCCATTCTATCCTCTAAAACCCTCAAAATGAGGTGTTTATCTTAAAATTAAGCCAGTGCAAATACGATTTCTTCTGCCTTTTTGCGGGTTGTTAAATCACAAAATGTTATATCATCTACATTATTCAGGACTATATTCGGAATTTGATTCAAAACTTCCTCTGTTACACGCATAATATCGAGAAAGCCAATCCTTTCCTCAAGAAAACAACTCACTGCAACCTCATTCGCTGCATTTAATATTGTAGGCATAGCGTCTCCCATTTTCAAGGCATCTCGCGCTAATGACAATGCTGGGAAGCGCTTTAAGTCGGGTTTTTGAAAGTTTAATTGACTTATTTTACTAAGATCAAGCCTTTGGGCAGGCGTTTTCATCCGATAAGGCCACGCAAGCGCATAAGAAATCGGTGTTCGCATATCTGGGGTCCCCATTTGAGCAAGAACCGAACCATCTTTATAGCTTACCATACTGTGAATAACTGATTGTGGATGCACCAAAATATTAATTTGTTCTTTTTTAATTGGAAATAGGTAGAAGGCTTCAATTAACTCCAGACCTTTATTCATCATGGTCGCAGAATCCACCGATATTTTAGCACCCATATCCCAATTTGGATGGTTAATAGCTTGAGCAGGTGTAACGTTCTCCATATCTTTTAAGGAACTTCGAAAAAATGGGCCTCCTGAAGCCGTCAACGTTATGCGATCTACACTTCCAACTTGGTTAAAATCAAAAATTTGGAAAATTGCATTATGCTCTGAATCGATGGGTAACAATGTCGCCCCGCAGCGCTCAACTTCATCAAGAAACAAAGAGCCTGAGCAAACCAAACACTCTTTGTTAGCTAAAGCTATTACGGCTCCGCGTTTCACTGCCGCTAGGGTTGGAAGGAGTCCCGCAATACCAACAATACCAGCAATGACTATATCGGAATTCATTTCCGCAGCTTCACACAATGCCGCTTTTCCCGCAGCTACCCTGACTGCAGTTCCAGCTAGTCCAGCCTTCAGTTCATCATAGAGTTCTTCATTTCCTATAACGGCAAATTTTGGCGCAAATATTTTTGCTTGTTCGATTAATAATTGCACATTTTCATTACCCGTCAGCGACACAACTTCGAAACGTTTGGATGCATACTTTATCAAATTTAGAGTGCTGCAACCGACCGAACCCGTTGAGCCTAATATAGTGACGCAACGCTTCTTTTTACTACTAGTTTTTATAGTTTGAAGGATTTTCATCTCCATGGAAATTCGTGAGTTTGAAAAATAATTGCGAGAAATCCTGCAACAGGAGCACTTAATAAAATGGAATCCACTCTATCCAAAATACCACCGTGGCCAGGAATTAATTTACCTGTATCTTTAACACCCAATCGTCGTTTACACCAAGATTCCAATAAATCACCGATTTGCCCTACAATTGAAATTGAAATACATCCCAAAATAGCGATAAGCATACTCGTTAGTGGGTATAAAAAAGAATTCAAAAGCGAACTAGCTATAAGGGCAGAAGCCATCCCCCCAAAGAAACCAGCCCAAGTTTTGTTGGGGCTTATTTTGGGCGCCAATTTAACACCACCAATACTATTACCAAATAAATAGGCCCCTATATCTGTAGACCAAATAATGACAAAGAACCACATAATAAAATATTCCCCATGTGGGCCATTGTTTCTCAACCAGACCAAAATTAAACAAGGCATCGATATATAACCCATTCCAATTATCATGAACACAAAATTTGGAATCTTAGGTCGGTTAAAAAAAATTAATCTATACCATTCCACCATCGCCAAAAATCCGATTAATGCCGTCAGTACTTCAAAGTATGGGGATCCTACATGTATCGCACCTAATACAAACGCCACCATTACAACTGCTGAAAGAGCTCGAATTATCATTGATTAGTTTTTACCAGTATATTATCTGTTAAACGGTGGACCCAAACCGTCTTTCACGACGGCTAAACTCAGAGATAGCGCTCGTAAACTCAGTTTCGTTAAAATCCGGCCATAAACAATCGATGAAAACTAATTCGGCATAAGCTAACTGCCAAAGCAAAAAGTTACTAATTCTTTTTTCACCACTAGTACGGATAAGCAGATCAGGATCAGGTATATCACTAGTTTCAAGACATTGCGTAATCATAGATTCATCAATTTCATCTACGCTTATTTCTCCAGTAACAGATTTTTTTGCTAGATTTTTCACGACATTAGTAAGTTCCTTGCGGCTGCCATAACTTAATGCAATTACCAAATCGAGGGTTGTGTTCTTTATCAACAATATCAGAGTTTAAGTCCAAGCGATCACCAATAACTCGCAATCTAATATCATTTTTGTGAAGTTCCGCTATTTCGCTTCTAAGATATCTGCGAAGAAGTCCCATTAAATCACTGATTTCGTCGGCCGGCCGCTTCCAATTTTCTGAGGAAAAACTAAAAAGTGTTAGATAGCGAACTCCATACTTGATTGCACTTTCAATTGCTAACTTTACGGCACTTGCCCCCTCTTTATGCCCAGCTATTCTAGGCAATCCGCGAGCCTTTGCCCACCTACCGTTGCCATCCATGATAATAGCTACATGTGTCGGAATAACAAAGTTAACATTTCTGGGAGATAATTCTGCAGTCATCATAAATTTTGCAGTCATCAAACCTGCATTATCTCCTGTTCCTTATTGAAGAGAGCCTCGTCAACTTTCTTAACAAATTCGTCAGTAATTTCTTGAATTTCTCCATCATAATCATGGTGTTCATCTTTAGAAATATCGCCATCTTTTTCTGCTTTCTTCATCTCGTCCATAGCGTGGCGACGGACATTACGCAGAGCCACTCGGGTTTCCTCAGCATATTTACCGGCTATTTTAGTAATCTCAACTCGACGTTCTTCATTAAGCGGAGGAATTGGAATTCGCACTAGCTGACCATCAGAAGCAGGGTTCAAGCCAAGATCCGATTCACGGATGGCTTTTTCAACACTAGAAACCAAACCTTTATCCCAGACCTGGACTGTTAACATCCGAGGCTCGGGCGTACCAATATTCCCCACCTGATCCATGGGCATTTGTTGATTGTAGGCATCAACAGTAATTGGCTCCAATAAACTAACTGATGCCCGCCCCGTCCTTAGTCCATTGAATTCCCGGAAAAGAACCTCAAGAGCGCGCTCCATCCGCCGCTGAATATCTTTTTTTTCGGAGTTGTAATCCATCTAATCCTATCTTTCACAAATTACTGTAAATTTTCCTTTACCCGCTATAACATCAGCAAATGCTCCTGTCGAATGTATCGAAAAAACAATGATTGGGATATAATTCTCTCGACATAACGAAATAGCAGAAGCATCCATAACTTTTAAATCTCGAGCTAATACGTCAAGATATCTAAGTGTATCATAACGTTCGGCAGAGGAGTCTTTCTTGGGGTCTGCACTATAGACACCGTCTACTTGCGTACCTTTTAAAAGCGCATCACAACTCATCTCGGCCGCTCGCAACGCAGCAGCTGTATCAGTTGTGAAATAAGGGTTGCCAGTACCTGCTGCAAAAATAACCACACGGCCTTTTTCCATATGACGTTCAGCACGGCGACGGATATATGGCTCACATACATCAGACATCGGAATAGCAGAAAGTACGCGGGTTGTAACACTCAATCTTTCCAAAACGGATTGAATTCCGATTGCGTTCATTACGGTGGCCAACATACCCATATAATCGGCACTTGACCGGTCTAAACCAGCCGAAACCCCTTTTAAGCCCCTAAAAATATTACCTGCACCAATTACCATACAAACTTGGACGTCCATGTCACGAACCGTTTTCACTTCATGTGCGATACGCTCCATTGCCTTTGGATCAAAACCAAACTCACTTTCACCCATTAAGGCTTCACCAGAGAGCTTTAACAAAACTCGTTTGTACTTTAGCTTTTTTGAGATCATGGCTCAGCTTTCCTTTTAAATTATTCCATTCACAGCTAAGACGTAACCGGGTGTATAAGGACGGCGGTTATAACCATCGCATTGTAGCAGATTATCCTCCAACTAAAGAACGCAAAATTACTAAAGATTAAAAAATAGAAGAATTAACAAAACTCTCACAGATTAGTATGCAAGAACATGTTATCTGCAAGCTTATATTCGCTATGATCCGCCGGCCACGGCTGCAACTTCAGCAGCGAAATCCTCTTCTTCCTTTTCAACGCCATCACCAAGAGAAAAGCGTATAAAGTCTGCTATTTTTATTGGTACACCGACCTTTAAGGCTACCATTTCAACAGCTTTTTGAACTGTAATATCCGGATCAACTACAAAAGATTGCTCAAGCAGGCAAATTTCTGAGTAATATTTACGCAGGCGTCCCTCAACCATTTTTTCAATAATTTCTTCAGACTTTCCTGAATCACGGGCTTGTTCCATTAATATAACCTTTTCTCTCTCAAGATCAGATTGATTAACATTATCGCGACATAGTGCCAAAGGGTTCGCCGCGGCAACATGCATCGCGATTTGTTTACCTAATGCATTAAGTTCCGTCTCATCTCCAGACGATTCTAACGCAACTAAAACGCCTATTTTACCTAGCCCAACCTTAATGGCATTATGCATATAGCTAACCACTACACCATCCTGAACTTCTAGAATAGATGATCTCCGCAAATTCATATTTTCGCCAATTGTGGCAATTTTATGCGTAAGCTGTTCATCGATAGAATCTCCATCAACGTAATCAGCCTTCTTTAAAGTTTCAACATCCCCATCGCCATCAAGAGCTGTTTTACAAATGTTCTCAGCAAATTCCTGAAACGCCCCGTTACGAGCTACAAAATCAGTTTCAGAGTTTAGTTCTATAATAGCGCCTTTACTACCGGATGTCATAACGCCAACGAGACCCTCAGATGCAGCTCTTCCTGATTTCTTTGCAGCTGCTGCCAGACCTTGCGATCGTAGCCAATCTACTGAAGATTCAATGTCAGCATCATTTTCATTCAACGCCTTTTTACAATCCATCATGCCAGCACTGGTAATCTCTCTCAACTCTTTTACTAAAGCAGCAGTAATTTCTGCCATTTATAACCCCTATTTTATTTATAAAGAACAGCTGTAATTATGACGTTACTTCCTGCTCTGTTTCTTTGGCCGGCAAGTCTGTAGTATCCTTAGTAGCGATGACTTCCGTCGAAACTTCAGCAGCCATTTCTCCTTGAAGATCGTCAGTAGGCGCAACTTCTAATTCACCTATATCCGCTCCGGAAACAGCCATTTCAGTTTGTATACCAGACAAAACAGAACCAGCAATCATATCGCAATAAAAATTTATTGCCCGTATAGAATCATCATTACCAGGAATAGGATAGTCAATCCCACTTGGATTTGAATTACTGTCAAGTATTCCAATCACCGGGATCCCTAGTTTATTAGCTTCCGCTACCGCAATACTCTCCTTATTAGTATCAAGTACAAATACTATATCAGGCAATCCACCCATATCTTTAATGCCACCTAATGAACGGTCCAATTTTTCATGTTCTCTTGTTAATTTAAGCATTTCCTTTTTGGTTAGACCTGTTATTTCCTCATTACTTTCACTCAACTGTTCTTCAAGTGTCTTTAAACGACGAATTGAATTAGAAATAGTTTTCCAATTTGTCATCATTCCACCGAGCCAGCGATGATTAACATAATATTGTCCGCAACGTTTTGATGCTTCCGCAACTGGTTGCCCAGCCTGCCGTTTTGTGCCGACCCACAAAACTCGACCGCCTGCCGCAACGACCTCGTTGACGGCCTGCATTGCCCGATACAACATCGGGACCGTTTGCTGAAGATCAAGAATGTGAATACCTTGCCGGGTTCCGAAGATAAATTCTTCCATCTTTGGATCCCAGCGCCGGGTTACGTGCCCGAAATGAACGCCAGCTTCAAGCATTTGGCGCATAGTAAATGTTGGTAAAGCCATATTTTTTTCCTATTCCGGTTAGACCTCCATGGACGCTATTTCGAGCTATTCAAAACACCGGAGCGATTACATAGTGAATTGGCACTATCACCGCTAAGTCCATGTGTGGATTTAAAGCCGATTGTCTATGCGTTTTTAGCAATTATTGCAAGGATAAAAGGGAAATTAGTTCATTATGAACCTATAAAAAATTTTGTGATTAATTTGAAACAATGCTTGAATAAAGCTTCATTGAAAATAATATTGATGTCCTATATGAAAAAATTAAAAAGCCTAATTATGTTTCAACTTTTTATTTTATCCATATTGTCTAGCTTTTGTATGAAAACACAAGCCAGACAGCCCTGCCCGGCTATTAAAGGGAAAATTAGTTTCTCAGTAAAAATTATCCCCAAAAATATTAGCTACCATCTCGGTATAAGCCTAAAAAAGCTTCACCAAATAGCCGAAAAAAAAATTGGACAACAATCAAACCAACAAGTACTTGGATTAACTTCTACAAGACAATCTATTTCCGCAAAAATAATCGGCCAAACCAATCAAGTTTTTTCGGATCTTTTTTGCACCCGTGTAATTTCAGTAGATATAAAAATAAGGGTCATAAAACTAGACGTTTATGTTCTAGGAAAATATCCACGTGATTCTTGTCAATATGCGGCAATCATCGATCATGAACACGAACACGTCACAACTTACTATACAGGATTAAACAGTCTAGAACGCGTGTTCAATAAAAAATTATGGTATATAATCCGTAATCTTTCACCGGGCATCGCATCAACATCTAAAAAGGCTAGTGAAGCAGCATTCAAAAACATGAGAGACAAAATTGGCAAAGTACAATCGCCGATCGAACAAGCCATGAAATACCGCAATAGACAAATAGATACGCCACTAAGCTATAAAATTCTAACGCAACAATGTGCTACTTGGTAAACAGTTGTCAAGGTCAGACCTCGCGCACGTCTTCAACACCAGAAATAGCTTTTAAGGCTTGTGCGATTGCAGGTGATGCGGGAAATTTACCTGGCAAATTTATTGTAATTTCTTTCTTATCCAGTATTGAGACTAAAGAAATTTTTCCATTGCCAAGCCCGTCATTTTCAAGAATGTCTTTTATATCTTTCATAACACTTGCATCACTGGAATAAATTTTTAGTCCCGTATTTATTTTTGCAGCAGACTCGTCTAGTGACCTAATTCTATTTGCTAAAATTTTAAGTTGATCCTTGTTATTAACAGAAGCATCAATAATAATTTTATTGCCTGCCTCTAGTAAGTCTCGACTAGCCATCAATTCATCGGAGAAAACTGTAATTTCATAGGAACCAGAAGAATCAGAAAGTTGAACAAAAGCATACTTATTACCCTTCGCCGAAATACGTTCTTTTTTTGAAATAACCATGCCCGCCAACTTGACCGGACCAGATGTTTTGGTTTCTTCAAGTTTGGCATAAGATGTAATATTTAGGCGATCTAGTGCTTTGACGTAACTATCCAAAGGATGAGCAGAGAGATAAAAGCCAATCGCCTCAGACTCTTCTTTTAAACGATCACTTTCCAACCAATCACCTGTAATAGGCAATGCGATATTAGAGACTATATTATCCGCAACTCCAAACAAACCAATTTGTTGGCTTTCACGCGCCTGTTGTGCAGCACCAGCATGGTTGACAATATTGCTTACGGCACCAAACAATTGCTTACGGTTAGAGTTCAGGCAGTCCAGTCCGCCCGACCGGACTAAATTCTCCACTTGGCGTTTGTTAATGATTTTTGTATCTAGTCTATTTGCGAAATCTTCGAGATCCTTATAGTCTCCATTGGCAGTTCGTTCAGCAACCAAGCCCGCCATCGCCCCTTCGCCAACGTTTTTAATTGCGGCTAAGGCATAACGGACAGCGCTTTCTTTTCCATTATTTTCTACACTAAATGTAACATTTGATTTATTGATATCAGGAGACATTAATTCAATACCCATGAGTTCTAATTCTTGTTTGAAAGTATTAAGTTTATCGGTATTTTGCGTATCCAAGGTCATTGATGCGGCCATAAACTCAACTGGAAAATTAGCTTTCAAATAAGCTGTCTGATAAGAAACTAATGCATAAGCTGCTGCATGAGACTTGTTAAATCCATAACCGGCAAACTTTGCTACTTGAGCAAAAATCTCTGAAGCTTTTTGTTCCGGTACACTTTTAGCTACTGCCCCTTCGACAAAATTTTTACGCTGGGCATCCATCTCAGCTTTAATTTTCTTTCCCATTGCCCGCCGAAGTAAATCAGCACTGCCCAGGGAGTAGCCGGCTAATTCCTGAGCAATTTGCATAACCTGCTCTTGGTAAATCATAATCCCATAGGTTTCTTTTAGAATGGGTTCCAAATTAGGATAATAATAGTCGGGTTTTTCCTCACCATGTTTACGTCGAATATAACTTGGAATATTATCCATTGGCCCAGGACGATAAAGCGCAACGATTGCAATAATATCTTCAAAACTATCTGGTTTCATGCTTCGTAATATGTCACGCATGCCAGAACTCTCTAGCTGAAATACGCCAGTTGTATGGCCTTTACACAGGATATCAAAGGTAGGTAGATCGTCAAATGGCAAAGTATTGATTTCAAGCTCAACCCCACGGCTCTTTAATAGTTCGATTGTTTTAGCGATAACAGTCAGTGTTTTGAGACCTAAAAAATCAAACTTTACTAGACCTGCTGGTTCAATATATTTCATTGAAAACTGGGTAACAGGCATATCAGAGCGAGGATCTCGATAAAGTGGTACTAACTCGTCCAATGGTCGATCACCAATCACGACGCCTGCCGCATGGGTAGACGCATGGCGATAAAGGCCCTCGAGACGCATTGCAATGTCGATGAGCTTCGAAACACGAACATCTCCGTTCATTTCTTCTTGTAATGCAGGCTCTCCCTCAATAGCTTCTTGCAAAGTAACGGGTGCTGTTGGATTGTTGGGAACTAACTTACAAATACGATCAACTTGAGGATACGGCATTTGTAGAACACGGCCAACATCTCTCAAAGCTGCCCGCGGCTGGAGTGTCCCAAAAGTGATAATTTGTGCTACGCGATCATAACCATATTTATCTTGAACATAACGAATGACTTCATCCCGTCTTTCTTGACAAAAATCAATATCAAAATCTGGCATGGAAACACGTTCAGGGTTTAAAAAACGTTCAAACAATAAACCAAAACGAAGTGGATCAAGATCTGTAATTGTCAACGCCCACGCCACAACGGAACCAGCTCCAGACCCTCGACCAGGGCCCACAGGAATATCACGTTTTTTTGACCATTGAATAAAATCAGCCACAATCAAAAAGTAACCAGAGAAACCCATGTCATTAATAATATCTAACTCATAGCTCAGGCGCTCTTTATAAGAATTTTCAATTCGAAGTTTGGCAGCTTCATCCATCTTGTCTTGATAAATTTGACGATTAAGACGTTCATGCAAACCTTTAGTAGAAAGGATGCGCAAAACTTCATCGTCCGATAAGTCACCATTTTGTATTTCCTTTGGGGCTTTGGGTAATAAAGGTTCACGCGTCTCTGCCATTACGGAACAGCGTCTAGCGACGACAAGCGTATTATCAATAGCTTCAGGAAGATCGGCAAAGAGAGAACGCATTTCAGACGGAGATTTAAAGCGATGCTCAACAGTTAATCGGCGTCTCTCAGACTGATCCACATATGCTCCAGCCGATATACAAATTAGCGCATCGTGCGCTTCGTAGATCTCTTCAGTATCAAAAAAACATTCATTAGTCGCAATCAAAGGTAAATCATGTTTATAGGCCAAATCTATCAAAGCCCCCTCTATTTGATACTCTATTGCTAAATTGTGACGTTGAATTTCTACATAAAGCCTATCACCATAGATTTTCTTTAGTTTAATCAGTAATTCTTCAGCTGCGTCGTATTGCCCTTCTGCAAGTAACCGCCCAACGCCCCCTTTTGAAGCCCCGGTAAACGCAATTATGCCTTCATTATACTGGTCAAGACGTTCAATCGAAGTACGGGGTTCAGCGTTTCCATCGGGCTCTAGATGAAACTCACTAACAAGTTTTAAAAGATTAGTATATCCGATTTTATTTTGAGCCAATAAGACTATTTGATCAGGCTCTTTTATTGCAACGTGATGATTACCGGAGCTTAGCCCTTCGTGCCCAAGGGTGAACTGAAATGGGCTGACATCTAACTGCGTACCTATAATCGGCTGAATACCATCATTAATGCAAGCTTTAGAGAATTCAAGTGCGCCAAATAAATTGCCGGTATCCGTAATTGCAACAGCTGGCATATTAAAATCTTTAGTACGATTGACAAGATCTTCAATCTTTATCGCCCCTTCCAGAAGGGAATAACAGGAATGAACCCTAAGATGAATGAAGTCAGAATGTGACATATTTTTCAAGTATTTCACGATTCTAAGATTAAAGTCACGTAATAATATAATCAGTTAATATGTTTATTTGTAAAATACCTTTTTTAAAAATAACAGCTACATAGTGGTAACAAAAGAGTGGCTTAAACATAATAAAAAATTTCAATATTTTCTATTTGAATCGTGGAACGTAGAGACACATTAGCCATCAATTAGCAAACCGCCCTCCAGACACACAACGCGGTCCATCCGACTTGCCAGTACGGAATTATGCGTCGCAATCAGTGCTCCAACGTCAGAATTCTGTACGAGTTGGGACAATAATTGAAATACGACATCTGCTGAATTCGAATCTAAATTACCGGTCGGTTCATCGGCCAAAAGAACAGTTGGATTATTTGCTAATGCACGGGCTATGGCAACACGTTGCTGTTCTCCCCCAGATAATTTTGCAGGTCGATGGTCTGCGCGGTCTGATAGACCCATAATATCCAAAAGTATATCAGCCCGCTTACTCGCAGTTTCTTTATCAATTCTCATAATTTTTTGCGGGACAATGATATTTTCTCGAGCCGAAAACTCGGCTAGTAAATGATGATATTGATATACAAAGCCAATTTCATTTCGGCGTATCTCAGTAAGGCTATCATCATTTAAATTTTTAGTGCTTTGACCCCTAATAAAAATCTCACCAAATAGCGCTCGTTCCAATAATCCGGCAATTTGTAGCAGAGTGGATTTCCCCGATCCCGACGGACCAACGAGAGCGACGATCTCCCCTGACTTTACGTTCAGATTAATACTTCGTAACACCTCCAAAGAAGTATCGCCCTGGTCAAACGCTTGTGCAATTCCACGTAACTCTAAAACCGTCTTATTCATAACGCAAAGCTTCGACCGGATCGAGACGAGCAGCCCTCCAAGAGGGATAAATTGTTGCTAGAAAAGAAAGACCAAGGCCCATCAAAACTACTAATGTTACCTCCATAGGATCGATAACTGCCGGCAATTTTGAGAGAAAATAAATCTCTGCTGCAAACAAATCAGTGTTTGTTAATCCCTGTAAAAACTGACGTATACCCTCTATATTCATGGCAAAAGCAATTCCAAGACCAAATCCTGCCAACGTACCAATCGCTCCAATACTTGCTCCAGAAATTAGAAACACACGCATAATCATTGTGCGTGTAGCACCCATAGTACGAAGGATGGCTATATCGCGACCTTTATCTTTTACCAACATAATTAAGCTCGATATAATATTAAAAGCCGCCACAATAACTATCAGAGTTAGAATAAGGAACATTACATTCCGTTCCACCTGGATTGCATTAAAAAAACTAGCGTTTGTGTGTTGCCAATCATAAACGCGCACTTTATTGCCAATAGTACCTAAAATTTTAATAGCTAACTCAGATGCCTGGCCTGGATTTTTGATCATGATATCTAAATAACTTATAGCCTTTGGGAGTTTAAAATATATTTGTGCGGCGCTTAACGGCATGAATATAAAACTACTATCATATTCGTGCATACCCACATTAAAAATCCCAGTAACTACATAAGATTTCATTCTAGGAATAGTACCAAAAGCGGTAACGTTTCCTTGCGGTGAGATAAGCATTATTTTATCGTCGATGGTTAGATTTAACTTACGAGCCATTCGATAACCGAGGACGACTGAATTATTTCCTGTAAATTTTTCTAGGGACCCTCGTTCAATATTATCAGCTAAAATTTTCCGGGCTTTAATATCGGATTGACGCAATCCTCGCACAACTGCGCCTTTAGCTTGACCATTTGCACTAGCCATTACTTGGCCTTCAATCATCGGCGTCACTTTAATAACATGATTTATCTTGGATATATCAAACGCTAAACTATTGTAATTTATCAGTTTTTGACTATTTCCATAAACACTTAGGTGACCATTCACACCTAATATACGTGTTAGTAATTCCTGTCTAAATCCATTCATTACAGACATAACAATAATGAGTGTTGCAACACCCAACATGATACCAAGAAGCGAGAACCAGGCTATGACCGATATAAATCCTTCCTGACGACGCGCCCGTAAGTACCTCATAGCGAGTATCCATTCAAATGAAGAGAACATAGCTGCACCTTACCCAAGAATGTTATTCAGAGCATCGTTAATAGAAAGCTCTTCTTTAACACCGGAAGACCTATTTTTTAATTCAACTTTACCTTCTTTTAGCCCCCGCGGCCCAATTACTATCTGCCATGGGAGACCAATCAAATCCATATCAGCAAACTTAACCCCAACACTTTCATTTCGGTCATCATATAGAACCTCAACATATTGATCGCGCATTTTAGTATAGGTTTCCTCACAAGCTATATCACAGGATTTGTCACCAACACGAAGATTTATAATGCCCACTTTAAAAGGCGCGACCGCGTCTGGCCAAATTATACCATTATCGTCATGGCTGGCTTCAATGATTGCTCCAACAAGACGAGACACGCCAATCCCATAGGAACCCATTTCCAAAGTAATATCTTTGCCATCTGGACCCACAACCGTTGCACCCATTGCTTTTGAGTATTTGTCGCCAAAATAAAAAATGTGGCCCACTTCAATGCCGCGTGTAGACACAAGACTTGCACCAATTTCCGTATGTTTAGATACATCGACTTTTTCGTCAGTTGCAGCATAAAGTGAGGTCCATTTATCAACTATTGGTTGGAGATCAGTACTATAATCCGTATCCGAACCGGGTACTTCAAAATTAAGAATATCTTTGTGACAAAAGACTTCAGACTCTCCGGTTTCAGCTAAAACCAAGAACTCATGACTTAAATCACCACCAATCGGACCGGTATCAGCTTGCATAGGAATAGCTTTAAGATCCATACGAGCAAATGTTCTAAGGTACGCAATAAACATTTTATTATAAGAATTTATGGCACTTTCTTTATTCACATCAAAAGAATACCCATCTTTCATCAAAAACTCTTTACCCCTCATGACGCCAAAGCGCGGACGCACCTCATCGCGAAATTTCCATTGCTGATGATATAGATTTTTAGGTAAATCTTTATAACTTCGTATTGACGAGCGAACAATCTCCGTAATCATTTCTTCATTCGTCGGCCCGTATAACATTTCACGATCATGTCGATCTATTAAACGCAGCATTTCCTTACCATAAACATCATAGCGCCCACTTTCGCGCCATATTTCAGCCGGCTGAATAGTTGGCATTAGGAGTTCTTGGCATCCTGCTCGATCCATCTCTTCACGTATAATTTGTTCTATTTTTTTTAGCACGCGAAACCCTAAAGGGAGCCATGAATAAATCCCGGCACTCGATTGTCGGATCATTCCTGCTCTCAACATAAATCGATGAGAAGCAATTTGTGCCTCCTTAGGGTTCTCTTTTATCGTAGGAAGAAAAAAATCAGTAAGCCGCATAAGGTACCTTAAAAAAATTTAAATAGTGCTAATATAACCGCCGGACAGTATGTAAAGTAGAGATAAAAGTCTATAATACATATTACTTAAGGTTTAATATTGACTGACATCTTGTCTCTAAATCAGCCCCATCTTTTTTCGTTATTAGTTGG
>LWDU01041009.1_pt1 | contig 35282 bp, 31 predicted proteins | sample 727161 | NCBI WGS metagenome assembly LWDU01 (sample SAMN04566230, study PRJNA314399) | hydrothermal vent metagenome | isolation source: deep sea hydrothermal plume seawater | place: Mexico: Gulf of California, Guaymas Basin | collected 2004-07-11 | reverse complement strand
AAGCGAGCAGTTCAGAAGAGCCCAGTGCGGTAATTCCGCACGCTGGGATCTGTGAGGGGATAGCTGGGTAACTGGCTGTTCTACCTCGATATTGATACCCTACTTATTTCCAAAAAATAACTTAGAGCATAATATGTTATTTCATTCGAGTCTGACCCTATTGGTTCCTATTGGTTCCAGATTCACCATCCGGCTACGGCCCGATAGGCACTTGATATGAAATCGATTTTCCCGAAGAAGTATCTCAGGTAATAACTGGCTAGGCGCCGTATACGGACCCGTATGTGCGGTGCTGTGGGAAGGGGTTACTTGAGTAGCTCCCTATCCCGATAGGCCATTTTTAAACACGGATGCCTTCAATTAACAAATAAGTATCATCTTTTAAGAAAGATGTATTTGTAACTTTTAAATTTGATGATCGCTCAATGTGACGAAGAGTATCCCTATCAAATCTTGCGCCATATATTTTTTCGACGAATGGCGTGAAAAAGTCTTGTCTTTTTCTTATTTTTTTGTTTTTTGAATATACAATTTCTAAAAGTCGAAAACGTCCACCTTGCTTTAACACTCTGCCAAATTGTTCGATAGCAAGTTTTTGAATTTCATCTGACATTACGCAACACATAAATGTTGAAAAGATCCAATCGAATTGATGTGAATCTATTGACTGCATTACAGTTGCATCTTCATGTATTAATCTTACTTTGTACCTAGATTTTTTTATTCTCTTTTCGGCTTTACTCAACATTTGTTTGCTTAATTCGATTCCGACCAACTCGACATCTTCGTGATAGAACTCCAAATTTCTCCCAGTACCAACACCAGCTTCCAATATTTTACCCCTTAAATCTCCTACTAATGTCGGCCGCCATTTTCTATATATCCTTTCCCACGGATAATCCAAAATATCATAAAAATACGCTGTTACATTGTATTTTGTCTGCAAAACTAAATTCTTTTCGTGTGACTTCATATTAACTTTCGATATTTCGTTTATTTCATGGCTAACATTATTATTAGCAGGCATAATCGCCCTGATATCCCAGGATATTCACCGATAAATCAGGCTTATTTGACAGGAATTATTATCAGGTCACTTTGCCCTGATAATTGATATTATCCGCTTAATCGGGCTTTTAAACATAAGCTAACTGTCACCATAATTCCTTATATGCCTTATGTCAATTAAGCGATAAAAAAATCGAACCAATGGGGTCGAACTCGATTGATACCCTATTTACCCTTAAATATTTCAGTCCGCCTATTCCCCTCCACGTGGTTTTTGCTGCATCTGTCTATTAAGCATTTTTCAACTGTAGCTTTAAACCTTTCATTACCTAGCCCCCACGTTTTGTTAGTTGCTGTTTGTATTGGTCTAAATATTGGGAGCCACTATAAAACTGTGTGGCAACCGGAAGCGAGGTATAAAATTATTGGATGAACTTGATGCTTTGGATTTATAGCTATTATTTAGGTGCTATACCGAGATTTTGGATGGAATTAAAATTCCGCCTAGCTTTGTTGTAGCAAAGAGCCATTACAATTATGCTGGAAGAAAAAACGTGGCGGGTCTTTCATTGACTGACTCTTGTCAGCCATTATGCAGAACTCTACATAATGGCTGAAAGCACCTGTTCAAGTCGAGTAATAAATTGAGTTGTAATAATGCCTAAAGGTCAATACGATAAAGGAAAAAGTTAGTGACATTTAACAATAGCCAGCTTTTTCCAGTTGGTTGTATAGTGAGGAGATAGGTATTCAACAGGGACTTGCCAGCCAGTATTAATACCTGTTGCACTTAATGTAATTCCATTAGGAAAACGACTGTTGATTTTATCAATAGTATTCATCAGTTCGGTGCTGTTGTTTTGTTCATTAATACCAAATAGATCAATCTGAGCAGGTATTGAGGCCGCTTGAATATGGCTGAGTTGCACACCACATTTCTGATAACGGTATCCGTGTTTAAAAATCTCAGTTAGTAGCCGTTTAGCAATACTGACTATTTGTCTAGTATCACTGGTAGTTTGCTGTAACAAAATATTAATTGAACGCTGATACTGAGGTTCATTAGCATTGTAGCGATTGGTTTTAATAAACACTGTAATCGAACCTGCAATAGACCCTTGTTTTCTCAATTTCTCAGCAGCACAACTACAAAAACTAGCCAGGGCTTCAGCGAGCTCTTTATAAGTAGTGAGTCTGCGTTTAAAGCTACGTGAGCAAACAATTTGTTGTTTATCTGCAGGTATGTCATCTAAAGCTAAACAGCTGATGCCGTTTAATTCCATCACAGTTCTGGCAACAACGATATTAAACTGAGCTTGTATGGATTCTACAGGTTGCCTAGCTAGCTCATAAGCAGTGTTGATACCCATTAGCTGCAGCCTTTTAGTTGTCTGACGACCAATCCCCCAGACTTCATTAACAGGCACTAAACGTAATAGCTTGTCTCTACGCATAGGATCTGATAAATCTAATACGCCTCCTGTTTTCTTCCATTTCTTAGCAGCGTAGTTTGCGAGCTTTGCTAAGGTTTTAGTCGATGCCAACCCCACACAAACAGGAATGCCCGTTGTGCGAAAGACGGTTTGTTTAATCTGTTGCCCATAAGCGATAGCATTGTTATTACATACATCAGTTAAGTCTAAAAATGATTCATCAATGGAATACACTTCCAGTTGAGGTGCGTATGTTTCCAGGCATTGCATAACGCGATTAGACATATCCGCATACAGCGTATAGTTAGATGAGAACAGTTGAATCTTATGGCGGTTAATTAAATGTTGTACCTGATGCACGGGAGTTGCCATTTTAATACCCAAATCTTTAACCTCTTGGCTACGAGCTACGATACAGCCATCATTATTACTGAGTACAGCAACAGGTTTGTTGATTAGGTCAGGGCGGAAAACACGCTCACAACTCACATAAAAGTTATTACAGTCGACTAAGGCTATTAAGGGTTGTGCTGGTTGCTGCTGCATTAAAGCGAGTGGATAACATTAGTAACAACACCCCAAATAACAAGATCAATTTCTTCTTGTACAGTGATATCAGAGTAAGCAGGGTTTTCTGCACCGAGAACTATTTCACTGCCAATACTTTTCAAGCGTTTAACGGTTAGCTCTCCATTCAAAGCACAAATAACGACCTTACCAACCACCGCTTCAATTGAACGGTCTACAACTAAAATATCATTAGGGTGAATGCCAGCACCGAGCATTGATTCACCTTCAGCACGAACAAAGAAAGTCGCGGCTGGTTTCTGAATCAGTAAATCATTTAGGTCTAGCGTTTTCTCAATATAATCGTCAGCAGGTGAGGGGAAACCTGCGGCTACCTTGCCAGAGAATAATGGAATTTCAACATGACTTGGTGTTGCCGAAGGAAAGTAAATGTCAGAAGAATTTTCAAAGAACTGCTTACGAAAACTAAGCATCGATTTCACTTCAGGTACCATACTTTCTGGCACACGAATAGCCTTAGTAGTTTCTCCATAAACTGAAGAACCTTTCTTGCGACCAGCACCAGGGCGAGAGCCGCCGCGTTTGGATTGGATTGTTTCTGTCATTGAATGAATAAGGTAAGGAGGTAACAAAGAAAAGTGTACAGTATTTTTTGTGAATCAATCAAGGTGTTATTTTACAAACGCGTTAGATTAGAATTGATAGTGTTATGTTATTAACATTGTAAGCGTGCAATGGAGCGCGTACTATCCCTATTCAGAAATATCAGATTTTCTAATATTCCAAGGCAACAAAGCTTTGACTTTATCAACTGTATCAGCATAAAGGTAAAGCAGTGAGCGCCTGCGGGTGTATCAGAAAATAACCAGGCTTTACGCCTTACCACAAATGGGCGAATCGCATTTTTCGCCAGGGTATTGCTAATATTGAGTTCTCCATGGGTGCAATACACATTGAGCTTTTTCCACGGGTTACTCAGATAAGTCATTGCCTTGCCTGTCAGGCTATCTTTAGGTGCTTTATGCTGATTTTCTTCCAGATAGGTTTTGAGCTGCTTCAGCACTGGAATACTCTTCTCCTGTCGTTGCTGATATTTTTCATCCACTGACTGTTCTTTAATTTCTCGTTCAATGACATACCGCTTGTTAATCAGGCTCAGCACTTTACCTGTTTTTGAGGTTTTGTTATTTTGTAATTACTGCTATTAAAGATTAAAAATTATGTGTATATCGTGCCTTATGTTGAAGATGAGCACATTGTTTTTTTAAAGATGATTATTCATTTCTCGACAAATGAATAAGTTGTATAACAAGCGGGTGGATAATGGACATTAAATTAGATGATGAAGAACAAGCGATTCTTGATAGTGTTGAAGCAGGAGATTGGCAAAGTAAAGGTCAAATAAGTGAACGAGTTGCTGAGTTACAAGCTTATTTAAAACAGGAAAAGAAAAAAGCGGTGTCTGTACGTTTGTCTGAAAATGATTTATATGAAGTGAAACGCAAAAGCCTCGAAAATGGCATTCCTTATCAGAATGTGATTCAAATTCTGGTGCATCAATATACCTGTAATAAAATTCATTTAGATCTTTGAACCTGGTTTTTGGAGCCTCTACAGTCAACATCTATTGATAAGGAAACCGATTAACAAGGGAGGATAACAATGAAATTCATACATACATCAGATTGGCATATAGGCCGATTATTCCAGAATATTTCCTTATTAGAAGATCAGTTACATGTTCTGGAACAAATAAAAAACTACGCAAAAGTCCATCAGGTTGATGCGTTGATTATTGCAGGAGATATTTTTGACCGCTCAGTACCTCCAGCAGATGCTGTTGAGGCATTAGATCATTTTCTTGATGAAATTAGCTCTGAATTAAAGTTACCCATTATTATGATTTCTGGGAATCATGATAGTAGTAAACGCTTGGGGTTTGGTGCAAGTCATATGCGGCTATCGGGCTTGCATATTTTGAGCCAGCTATCTGATGTGATTAAGCCTGTGATAATCGAAACGGCAACGGGGACTGTGCATTTTTATGGTATTCCGTATCATGATCCCGTTGAGGTGAGGGAGGCGTTTGCTTGTGAGGTTTCCACTTATGATGAGGCGCATACCTTTCTGGTAGATCAAATCAAACAGGTGCGTGTGGCGGGTGTTCCTTCAGTTGTTATCAGTCATTGTTTTATAGATGGGGCTGAAGAATCTGAATCAGAGCGTCCATTATCTATAGGTGGTGCTGATCGGGTATCTTATCAACCTTTGGAAGATTTTGACTATGTGGCATTAGGTCATTTACATGGGCCGCAGTATAAAGGGGCTGAACATATTCGATATTCAGGTTCTTTATTAAAATATTCTTTTTCTGAGTACCTGCAAAATAAGGGCGTAACCTTAGTTGAATTAGATGAAAATGGATTGGTCGCTACTGAGCATTTGCCATTAAAAGCGCAAAAGAATTTAAGGATAATAGAAGGTTTATTAGACGATATTCTGGAGCAGGGTAAAGATGATCCTGATAATGAAGATTACTTGTTTATTCGGTTGTTAGATAAGCAGGATATTCTTGATCCTTTGGGGCAATTAAGAAAAGTTTATCCGAATACCTTACAGTTAGAGCGCACTCAATTTATCTTATCTAAGGGCAGTCAATTAAAGGCGGATGTGAGTCTTAAACGTACAGAAAAGCAGGTATTTAACGATTTCTTTAAGCAAGTGATCGGTCATGATTTAACGGAAGAACAAAGCACCTTGTTGCTGGATATTATTGCTGAAGCCAAAGGCGTTATCGAGGGAAAAGAATGAAATTACATTCATTAGAGATACAAGCATTTGGCCCTTTTTCGGGAAAGGAAACGATTAATTTTTCAGCATTAGGTGAAAACCCTTTATTCTTGATTGATGGTCCTACAGGAGCAGGGAAGACCTCGATTCTGCATGCTGTGTGTTATGCGCTATATGGTGAAACAACCGATTCAGATCGTAAAGAATTAGGTTTACGTTGTGATCATGCAGATGTGGAACTGATGACTGAGTTATCTTTAGAATTTAGTATTCGTGGTGATACTTATCGGATTACCCGTGTGCCTACACAAATGCGTCCCGCTAAGCGAGGTGGTGGTGAAACGGAACAAAAAGCGACCGCTCATTTACGTCTTGTTGTGGATAATGGTGATGAAGAAACGTTAGTCGCTAAGAAAAAAACGGATGCTGATCCAAAGATAGTAGAAATTATTGGGCTGACACCACAGCAGTTTTTACAAGTGATGGTGTTGCCACAGGGAAAGTTCCGCGAATTATTACTAGCGAAATCTGATGATCGACAAGTGATTTTATCCACTTTGTTTCAAACGGAAATCTATAAACGCATCGAGCAGTTACTTAAAGATAAAGCGGGAGCGATTGAAAAGCAGAATCAAAGCTTTGAAGATAGGAAAGCTGAGGCTTATTCCGATGTGACTGTTGCTGATAGCGAAGGGCTTGAAACATCAATCGAAGCAGCAGTTGGTTTATTAGCGATTAAACTAAAAGAAAAAGAGGTGGCGGCTGAAAAAAAACAAAAAGCGGTTACTGCATTGGAAACGACTACTGAGCTGAATAAATCATTTAATAGGCAGAGCACTAATCAAAAGGACTTAGATACTTATCTGCAAAAAATAGATGAAATCAATAGCAATAAAACCAGTATTAAGCGGGCTGACAAAGCAGCGGCTATCGCACCTAAATGGCAAATTCTTCAAGGTATTTTAAAAGATATTAAATATAAACAAGCCGCTATTGCTAACGCTGATACGGATAAAAAAAATGTAGTATTGAGTGTTGGCAAGGCGAGGGAAGCTGTCGCACAGACGGCTGAAGAATATAAGCAGCGAGATGACTTAAAAGCTGAAGAGACAACGGTTGAGGGGTATAAAGCTAAATTAGTCTCTTATCAAGCATTAAATGATACTTTATTAGCGGCAGAAAATAGTTATAAGGAAGCAATAGATCAAAAAGTAGAATTAGAAAAACAATCACTCGATATTACCCAAGTGTTGGAAAGTTTAAATGCCGAGATTGAAAATTTAAACAAGGCGACTGAGAATAAATCAGAGATTGTTGAGCAAAGGTCAACAGCAAAATGGCTTTTAGACAAACGTAATGCACTGGAAGCTGCACGTTCTGATTTGCAGATCTTTAACCGGGATTACAGTAAGAAAAAAGAACAATTTGAGTTAGCTGATCAGGACTATAAAAATGCTGAAAAAGAAGCTAATCGAACTGAGATGTTCTGGTTTTCTAACCAAGCAGCGGTATTAGCCGAAAAGTTAGAAGAAGATAATCCTTGTGCAGTCTGTGGCAGTCTTGAACACCCCAATCCTGCTCATTTTTCAGAAGATGCAATAGTAATCAATCAAGAAAAGGTTAATCAAGCAAAGGAACTGCAAGCGAAGCACTTTAAAGTAATGGATGATAATAAAGGAATTCTACAAGGCTATTTGCATTCAGTGACCGATAAAGAAAAGGTTGTTAAGCAATTAGAAACAGAATTAGCGGAAGAGGCAATCAAATCAGTTGCTGAAGTTAAACAATGTTATACAAACCTGGAACAAGAATTAAAGGCTATTGAATCTAAAGAAAAACGACTTGTTAAAGCTAAGGCTGAAAAGCTTGAGAAAGAAAGTGAGCGAGAACCTATCGATCATGGAATTAAAGCGATTGAAATTAAAATCCCTGAATTAACAGCGTTTAATGCAACGGCAAAAAGTGAGCTGGATAGTGCTAATAAACAACTGCCTGAGCCATACAGGAGCACTGAGTCTATTGAATTAGTACTGACTCAGATTAGTCAAAAAATTACCGCCCTAGAAAATAAGCAGTCAGCCGCTAATAAAGCACTGACGGATTCCTTAACAGATGAATCTTCAGCTCAATCAACGTTAAAGGAATTAAATAGTTATCTTGATGATTTAAAACAACGTCAAGAGTCTCAATCCCAGCTATGGGAACAAGCATTGATTAACAGTGAGTTTATTACTCAAGAAGATTTCTCAATGGCACAGTTAGCTGATGAGGAGCTTGAAGAGTTACGTTATAAAGTTAAATCCTATGACGATACAGTTAAGGCTCTACAGGCAGAGCTTGGTTTATTAGACGAACAGTTAAAAGATAAACAAAAGCCCGATTTAGAAAAACTGCAACAGGAATCTAGTGCATTAAGTAAATCGTTTGCTTTAGTAGAAGAGAGATGGACAGCAGCGAATCAAACTGTAACAAGGTTAAGTGATACACGGAAGAAGGTAGAGCAGATTGAGAGTCAACAGACTGAGATAAAAAAGCAATATGAAGTGGTTGGGACTTTATCAAAAGCAGCCTCAGGTCGAGGTAATGTTCGAGTCAGTTTAGAACGGTTTGTGTTAGGGAATATATTAGACCAGGTGTTAAGTATTGCGAGTGAACGCTTACATATTATGAGCAAAGGACAATACCGACTTATTCGTCAAAATGAAGAAGCTCAAAAAAGAAATACGACAGCAGGATTGGATTTAGCGATTGATGATGCGCATACGGGAAAAATAAGACCTGTTGCTACTTTATCAGGTGGCGAGTCCTTTATGGCTTCTTTAGCATTAGCTTTGGGTTTATCCGATGTTGTACAAGAAAGATCGGGTGGAGTCCAATTGGATACTTTATTTATAGATGAGGGATTTGGTAGCCTGGATCAGGATTCATTACAGTTAGCGATTAATACTTTGATTGATCTGCAATCTACAGGGCGAACGATTGGTATTATTTCTCATGTGTCTGAGTTAAAAGAACAGATGGCTCAGCGGATTGAAGTCATGGGTTCAATAACAGGTAGTAAAATTAAAATGATTGCTTAAACCTAGAAAAATCAGATCTTAGCTAAGGTAAAGTGGCTCTATGTGAAATACAGTGGGTAATCAAACTTCATTTTTCCAGAGAGAAAGTAAATCATAACGGTTTATTCTCTCATATTAGAGATTAATGATAAGCACTGGTATCACTGAAGGAATTCGTAAAAAAGGTATAATAACGGCCTAAATAAACACCCAAAGGCGAGTCAGCCTTCATCACTTTCGAGATTATTCTACCTTGGTTAAAAGAGCAAATAATACATTTGAACTCTACCTTTGTGAAAAACCATCACAAGGGCGTGATATCGCTCGTATACTGGGAGCTAATCAACGTAATGATGGCTATCTTCAGGGTGATCAAGTGGTGGTTAGCTGGTGTATTGGTCATTTGCTGGAAATGATTCCCCCCGATGCATACGATTCCAAGTATAAACGCTGGTCATTAAACGATTTGCCTATTTTGCCCCAGGACTGGAAAATGGCGGCAAAAAAATCGACGAGCAAACAATTGACGGTTCTCAAGAAGTTATTAAAACGCAGCCATAGCGTGGTGATTGCAACCGATGCGGATCGTGAAGGGGAAACTATTGCCCGTGAGGTTCTGGACTATTTTAAATATACCGGTTCAACTCGTCGCTTATGGTTATCAGCTTTGGATACGGTGAGTGTTCAACGTGCATTGAAAGCAATTAGACCCAGTATCGAAACGGAACCGCTGTATCATTCAGGTTTGGCTAGAGGTCGTGCTGATTGGTTGATCGGCATGAATTTAACCCGGGTTTTTACGCTGTTAGCGAATGATCGACAAGTACGCTCAGTAGGTCGAGTACAAACCCCCACATTAGGGTTGATAGTGAACCGGGATCGGGAAATCTCAAATTTTAAACCAGTTCCTTATTATGAAATTCTGGCCTATTTTAAAACCAATAATGGGGTTGTAGGTGAATTGCTGGAAACAAAATGGCAGGCTCCAGAACAAATGTCAACAGGGCAGGGCGACGAGAAAAAACGATGCCTAGACCAGCAAGTTGCTCAATCCGTCATTGATCGCTGCCAAAGTCAACACGGTTTAGTCACAACCGCAACAACCGCAAGAAAAAAACAGCTACCCCCCTTACTTTATAATTTGTCTGGTTTACAACAAGAGGCGTCGCGTCGCTGGGGCTATGGAGCCCAGGAAGTATTGAATCTGGCACAATCTCTTTATGAAACCCATAAACTGACTTCATACCCAAGAAGTGATTGCGAATACTTACCGCTCAGTCAATTCAACGATGTCAGTACGATACTGCAAGCACTTTGTGAAAATGATGCGAGTCTTTGTGATCTTATTGCCCAGGCTAATAATAAACAAAAATCCCGAGTCTGGAATGATAAAAAAGTCACGGCTCACCATGCTGTTATTCCTACACAGGCGACCCCTGGACTTACTCGTCTTAATGCCAAAGAGCTGAATATCTACAATTTAATCAGACGACGCTATATTGCCCAGTTCTTTCCTGATTTTGAATACGATCAAAGCACCATCATCGTAACGATTGATACAGACCAGTTTAAAGCCAGTGGACGTATAGCTCGCGTCAAAGGCTGGAAACAGGCGCTTGAAACAGAGAGCAGACAGAGCTTTTCTAAACCAGCAGCTGAAGATAATAAACAGGAACTTCCTGCGGTAAAAAAAGGTGAACAATTACTTTGTGATCATCTCAAACTGTTAGATAAGTTAACCCAGCCACCCAAACATTACACCGAAGGAACATTGATAAAAGCCATGGAAACGATTGGTACTCAGGTGACCGATAAGGTAATGAAAAAAATACTGAGGGAAACTGCAGGATTAGGCACGCAAGCCACCCGAGCTAATATTATACAAACGCTGTTTCAACGAAAATTTATTATTGCAGAAAAGAAATTACTCAAAGCGACACAGCTTGGGTTTAATTTGATAGATGCAGTTCCTAATACCATCAAAGATCCCTTATTAACTGCTCAATGGGAACAGCAACTGGATGATATTGCCAATAATAAAGGACAGGATATTAATGGCTTTTTGCAGCAACAAATATTATTGCTTAATAACATCGTTACCCAGGTTAAAACGCCACAAACAAAGTATCAATCAACGCCTGTTTCTTCAAATAGCGTAATACAAGCAAATACTCATCCGGCCAAACAATACAAAGCAGGTGACCCTTGCCCAGAATGCAATCATAAGCTTGAAGTTCGTACTGCTATCCGGGGCAAAAAAATTGGCCAGAACTATATAGGCTGTAGTCATTTTCCAGATTGCCGGTTTTATGCCTGGCCTAAGCTTTAATCAAAAGCTCTAAAGCAGTCTGTCTCTGACTAACATCTTGTTGCATTATGGCCATAGACAACGCTCTTCTAGTACCCACAAAAACCGCCAAATCTTTTGCTCTGGTGAGTCCCGTATAAATCAGGTTACGATACAGCATTTTAAAATGCTGAGTAAGAATAGGAATAATAACTGTTTTAAATTCACTGCCCTGAGACTTATGAATCGTAATGGCATAAGCCAGGTCAAGCTCCATAATATCTTCTTTCTTATAATGTACTTCGCGGTTATCCGGGTAAAAAGATACGATAGCCATCAGATCCTCATTGTTGATAGTGATGATTTTTCCTATATCCCCATTAAACACATTTAGATCATAATTATTGCGACGGTGAATCACGCGATCACCTTCCCTGAAAATCCGTTCCCCGACTTTTAATTGGCACTTACTTTGATGGGGTGGATTAGCTTTTTCCTGAATTACCTTATTGAGATTCGCAGAACCCAGACTACCTCGGGTCATCGGCGTTAAAATCTGTATTTCTGTGTCTGCTCCATGGTATTTAGGAATCCATTCAAGATATAGCTTAACCACGCTATCGACAGCAGACAGACCATAATGCAATGAAGACCAAGGGTGTATTTTCTTGACCACAGACTTTAAGGCATCAATCTGCGCATCAGTTTGGGTTAATTGCTCAAGATCCACATGTTTGAATTTATCCGGGACTACAAACCCGACTTCATAAGGCGATGTAATCGCTTCCTCGATTCTGAATTCAAAAGGGGAGTGATTGATTTTATCTGCCCCCAGACTTTCCAGCTCATCTAAATGCCAATCAAAATGACGTTTTACTCGGCTAATAAAACCAAGCTGTTCCTGAGTTGCTTCATCTGAATCAATAAACAAACAATCTGCTCCATTTTTCCAGATATCGGGTGATTTGAAGGGAGAGGCAATATATGGTGTTTCACCTTTATTGATCTGATGCGCATACCGGATAATCAAGGATTCTTTAGCCTGACGAAAAACTTGTGTTAATCGAAAACAGGGAATAACCGCTGAGGAAATAATATCCTTAAGCACATTGCCGGCACCCACAGAAGGGAGTTGATCAGAGTCACCAATAAACAACACCTGGCAGTTATCAGGCACAGCTTTTAATAAAGAGGCGGTTAAACTGATATCCAGCATTGAGCATTCATCAACAATCAGAAAATCAGTCTTTAATTTAGATTCTTCATTCATCTGGAACTCGCCACCTTTCCACTCCAGTAGCCGATGAATAGTTTTGGCTTCTCGACCAATCACTTCGCTCATTCTCTGAGAGGCCCGCCCTGTGGGTGCTGCGAGTAAAACTGTTTTTTTCATTGCTTCTAGCAGACGCACGATCACTAATGTCGTCGTGGTTTTACCGCAACCGGGTCCGCCGGTCAGAACAGAAAAACGGTGTTGCACTACACCTTTAGCGGCATCAGCTTGTTCATCACTTAAATTTATAGATTTTTTCTGACAATAACTACTGATCCAATGCGCGATTCTATCCGGCTCACCCGCAACAACTCCCTTCATGCCGCGTAGAATAGTTGCGACAGTGGTCTCATCATAATAAAGTGTTTTTGAGTAATATCCTGTCATTTCAACACCCTCTTTAATAAGCAGGCGGGTGCAAAGCTGCCCCTCTGTTTTCATTAAGCCAAGATACTCGTTTAATTGCTCACCGAGATTCATTTCAATCAGATCGATGATACCCTTATTAATCTGTTGTTCGGTCAGATAACAATGCCCTTGTTCACGACTAGCGGCTAAAGCATGTTTGATCGCTGCCAGCATACGTTGCTGACTGTCTTTAGGTAGTCCAATACTCAGTGCTACTTTATCCGCTGAGAAAAAGCCAATCCCGTAAAAATCATTAGCTAGGCGATAAGGATCTTCTGTTACCATCGTGATGGCTTTATCGCCATATTGTTTGTAAATGCGCACAGCAAACAGAGTGCTAATTCCATGACCTTGAAGAAACATCATCACTTCTCGAATAGCACGATGCTCAGTCCAGGCATCTTCAATGGTTTTTAATTTTTTGGTGGCAATACCAGGGACTTCAGTTAATCGTTGTATATCGTTCTCGAAAATATCCAAAGTTTCTTTCTGGAAATATTTAACGATTCTTTTGGCTGTTTGAGGTCCCACTCCTTTTATAAGGCCAGACCCCAGATATTTTTCTATCGCTGCTGTTGTTGCGGGTTTCTTCTCGATGGCTTCTGTGGCTTTGAACTGACGACCATATTTATGATCAATCGTCCAGGCACCCCGAAATTCCATGGTGGCGCCAGCAAAGACTTTGGTCTGATGAACGGTTACCGTTTCTTGCTGCTGGGGTGACTGAAAAGGTTGTACGCGCAAAACTGACCACCCCGTCGCGGGGTTATGATATGTAACTCTGTTGACAATCCCTGTCAGAACTTCAGTAATCGTATTCATTATTGGGCTACCGACTTAAGAGGGTACAGAGTAACAGGAGTGACACGCTTCAGCTATTTCCGAAACAGCAATAGTTGAAGCTATTGTACTCCACTCCACCAAAGGACTTAAGCATCACTTATCCTGTCTTGAATGAATAGCCCGTGTGAATACATCTAACATTGTGTGAGTGAGGTCGTTCCTTTAAAATCTACTGTTTCATACATCCTTATTAATAACGATGAGGAATCATTTCTAAAAATATGCAATGATTGAAGTCAATAAGAATACATGAATACTATTGCTGAGTGATAGCGACTTAATAGAGTACATCAGTAATCCTAATTTGTGGATTGAAGCTTGGTACGAGGGAGTGTGCACGACACACTTGAGCAACTGTAGGGCGAGGATCTTTAGTCTGCTTTTTAAAATGCAGGCTAAAGACCTGCCCCTCGGTTGATAGCGTAAAGAAATATTTCAAGCAGCTTCCGAGCGCAGCTTCTGAAGAATAAACAATCAAAAAAAGAATAAAGAACAACTATTTATGGCTAAGGCTAATACAGTAATAATTCTAGATTTTGAAACCACTGGACTCTCACCAAATGTGGGAGATCGTGCTATTGAAATTGGTGCAGTGTGTATTGAGGATGGGGAAGTTATTAGTCACTTCCAAGAACTGATGAATCCTGGTCAGTATATTGACAGTTTTATTGAAGGATATACAGGAATCACTAATAAAATGCTGGCAGATGCTCCATCCTGCGAGGAAGTCATGCATCAATTTGCTGATTTCATTAGCGGTTATAACCTGGTTGCACACAATGCTTCATTTGATAAGCGTTTTCTGGATGCAGAGCTAGAGCGAATATCAAGAACATACTCAGGTAAATTCGCCTGCTCAATGCTCGTTGCACGAAGACTTTATCAAGATGCGCCAGATCATAAGTTAGGAACCCTGGTAAAGCATGTAAATATTCCTGAAGAGGGCGTTTTTCATAGGGCATTATACGATTCTCAAATGACCACAAAGCTATGGATTGCAATGTTAGGGAATATAAATCAACACTATGATATAGATAATATTCCATTTAATTTGCTCCAGAAGCTGGCTAAAACACCCAAAAAGCATGTGCACAATTTTTTACAGAATTGGTAGTTATATATAGCTGAGAATGTTTCATTGGACATCTAAAATTGTGTAACCGTTCAGCCGCCCGACCCTTGGCAAGGAGGGGGGTATTAGAAAAACTAGATTTTGGTTTGGTTCCTTAGCGTCGAATATTTACCAGTAAACACCCCGTTAGCTTAAAGCATACAAGTATTTATTATGGATGAACTCATGTTATTTACAGATGGAAGTGTGAATACTCACTCAAAAATTGGCTATGGAGCTTATCTCGCTGTATTTGATCGAAAATTGTCACTGGAATCATTGAAGACAAAGGTAAAAGTGAAGCGGGTTGAGCAGACATCTTCAACAAAGCTGGAATTACAAACTTTATTATGGGCGCTAAGTGATATCCAGACCTTAGGCTGTCATGTGGTTGTGTATACGGACTCTCAAAATATTATTGGCTTACCCAGCAGGCGGGAGCGGTTAGAGGCAAGAGAATACTACTCAAAGAACAATAAACGACTTAATAATTATGAGTTGTATGAGGATTTCTACAGAATAAGCGATCAAATCGATTTTGAATTGGTAAAAGTTCGTGGACATCAAGTGACTAGCCAAAAAAATGAAATTGATAAGCTGTTTACACTCGTAGATAGAGCGGCAAGGAGTGCACTGAGAAATGAATAGCGGTAAGTAAAATTTTTAATAAGGTTTTTACGGGGCAGCTGGACTTAAGACAGGTATCACGTTTCTAAAACAGTTTTTATGGAATGAAAAAGGCAAGAAATAATCAATGAGTAATGAAGTAATTAGTGCTTGAACGAAAAAGCCGTGTTTTAAAAAAATATCACACCCAATCGAGTGAAATAATTTTCAAATTGGCTCAGTTGGGATGAAAATTCACCCATTGTTACGAGTTTTCTCGGTGCAGTGCTATTTGACCACTTTTTAAACGTACTATACTTTTGAAATTAAGTCGTAACCCAGTAATACGCTGATTTATGTAAAAATGTGGGATAAAGGTGCCTGACGTTAATCGACCGTTACATTATCCAATGGCGGCTGAGCATCCCCTGTTTTCTCTATAGTTACAGTATCGCCTACTTTTAATCGCCCCTGATTATCATGCAGGGCATTCTGGCCAAAAAATACCTCATTATTCCATTTTCTGGTTTTTGCCAGGGTGCGTAGTGGTTCTTTGTCGGATAATGCAGTATCAGGGTTTATCTGAGGTATGGCGCAGCGAGCGCAGGGTTTGGGTAGTCTGAATGAAATATTACCGATACTAATTTTACGCCAGTAATCTTCTGCATAACTGGCACAATCTTTAATTACCAGATTAGGACGGAAGCGGCGCATAGAGAGTGCTAGATCCATCTGTTTGTTTAATAATGCCAGAGAGGCTTCTGAAGCGATAAGAAAAGGAAAACCATCGCTGAAAGAGGTTTGATCTGTTGCTTGTGCGTATTTTTGATCAACGCTACGAATGTTTTCTTCAGGTTGATAGACCAGAGAGCAAGACATCTGTAAAACGTCACTAAACCATAGACTCGCTTCCTGGCTTACTTCTTGTGCCGTACATTGATCATTCCAAATGGTTACTTTATGGTCTGTTTTGCTAGCTGGCATTTGCAGATTAATCGGCAGATCTTCCTGGTCGCTGGCAGAGACGACTAATTGCTGATCAATAATCTGTGTTTGTATGAGTGCCATTCTAGGTAAACTGCGCTGACTGAGAAAATTACCCTGTGCATCGACCAGCATCCATTTTCGGTCATATTTAAACCCGGCTGGGGTCACTTCCCATTGCTTTACTTCTATACCTGCAAGGGACTTAATAGGGTAAATGAATATATGACTAAGATAGGGCATCGTTTTCATCAGATTCTGAAGGACACTTGAAGATTTATAAGACTAGCTAATATATAATAAAAAACCGAATTCCTACATTATTTCTCTACAAAATGCTGACCCGTTTATTTGCAGGTTTTATATTTATATTTTCGCTGGTTTATTGCATCAATATACTAGCCAGTGAGTCTCAAGAAATTAAAATTGCCTATCTTACTCAGAAACAACAAGTACCTGCGGCGCTGTCTAATTTAGCTCCCTTTATTGAAGACAAGGGCTTGCAAGGCGCTTTATTAGGCTTGAAAGATAATAATACTACGGGTCAGTTTACTCAGCAGAATTACTTCTTGGAGCAAGTTATTGTGCCTATAGGGGGCGATGTTAAACAGGCTTTTAGTCAGATTTTAAAGCAAGGTATACAGCTGGTAATAGTAAATTTACCTGCACAGCAGTTAGTGGAGTTACATCAATTAAATAATAATCAGGCATTATTGTTTGATGTGGCGACCCGCACCGATGCTTTTAGAAAAAACCAATGCTTAGCTGATGTTCTACATATTTTGCCAAGCCGCGCCATGCGCGCTGATGCCCTGGCACAATATATGTTAAAAAAGCGCTGGAATCGTTGGTTTTTGGTAATCGGTAACACAGCTGAAGATGCGTTATATGCGCAGGCGATTAAGCGTTCAGCCAAACGTTTTGGGATGAAAATAGTTGCCGAAAAAAAGTGGCTACATACTTATGATGCTAGACGTACAGCGCAATCTGATATACCGGTATTTACTCAGGTTGATGATTACGATGTCCTGGTTGTTGCTGATGAGCAGGGGCTGTTTGGCGAATATATCAGCTATCGAACCTGGTTACCCAGGCTGGTGATTGGTACTCAGGGGCTGATCGCTACTGCGTGGCATCCGGCACATGAGCAGTGGGGTGCAGTGCAAATTCAGAATCGTTTTAAAGCGCTGGCAGAACGGCAGATGCAAGAACAGGATTATGCCGCTTATCTTGCGATCCGTGCGATAGGAGAAGCTGTAACGCGCATCAAAGCTGTTGGTGCGGCCACTATCAAAGCGTACTTACTTAGCGAGCGCTTTAAATTACAAGGCTATAAAGGACGGCCGCTTAGCTTTAGAGACTGGAATGGTCAATTACGTCAGCCGGTTTTATTAGCCGCACCCACTTCATTAGTGACTGCACCGCCTTTAGAAGGTTTTTTACATCCCCAAAATGAATTAGACACATTAGGCTATGACAGGTCAGAAACACAATGCCAATAGGAATGGATATGAACGCTAAATTATTACTCAGCTCAGTTTTATTAATAGTGGCAACGACCAGTGTTGCAGAAACCATATTTGTCAGCCTGGAAAAAGATAATGCTATCGCAGTCGTCGACCCCATCGCAGGCAAATTGATTAAAACGGTTAATATAGGGCAAAGGCCACGCGGTATAAAAATTAGCCCGGACGGTCAGAGCCTTTATATCGCTACCAGCGATGATGATACGGTACTGGAGCTGGACGCGAATACTCTGGCGGTGAAATCTAAGCTACCTTCGGGCGAAGATCCGGAAACCTTTGCCATCAATTCATTAGGTACGCGCATGTACGTATCGAATGAAGATGATAACCAGATAACAGTCATCGATTTACAGAGCAAGAAGGCGATCGCAACCATTGCCGTAGGAGTGGAGCCTGAAGGTATTGCCGTGAGTCCGGATAATCAATGGATAGTCAGTGCCTCGGAAACTACCAATATGGTGCACTGGATCGATGCGAATACGCATGAAATAAAAGCCAATACGCTGGTAGATCCAAGGCCCAGAGCCTTAAGCTTTAGCGCAGATGGCCGAGAATTATGGGTAACTTCGGAAATCGATGGTACTTTAATGGTGATTGATGTCGCAACTAAAGAAATAACGCAGCGAATTAATTTTGCCGTGCCTGGTCTGGGCCAGGATAAAATCCAGCCGGTGGGTGTGGTGGTCGATGATATACATCAATGGGCTTATGTTGCCCTGGGTCCAGCTAATCGAGTGGCGGTTGTTAATGCGCAGACCTATCAGGTAGAAAAATATCTATTAGTGGGTGCAAGGGTCTGGAACCTGGCATTTTCGCCCGATCAGTTACGCTTATACACGACAAATGGGGTGAGTCACGATATTTCCATTATTGATTTAGCAGAACATAAGGTGACCAAATCAATAGCGGTAGGACGCTACCCATGGGGCGTGGCAGTCAAGCCATAAATCAGTATACGTAGAGCGGACTTTAGTTCGCTATTCCCGCGCGTTAAAAAATCTACAACGCTCTACACAGAATCAGGATAAAAATGGCTAAGCATCTGGCATTAGAAATAAGTAATTTAAATTTTTCCTACGGTAAAAAAAAGGTACTGCATAAGCTGTCATTTTCCGTAGAAGCAGGGCAGTGCTGTATTTTATTAGGGCCCAATGGCGCCGGAAAAAGTACCTTATATTCCCTGATTACCCGTCTGTATGCCCATAAACAGGGCGATATTCAGCTAGCAGGGTTTAATATTCAGAAAAAGCCATTAAAAGCGCTGGCACAATTAGGTGTAGTGTTTCAGCAAACGACGCTGGATCTGGATTTAAGTGTGCAACAAAATCTGCGTTATCATGCTGCGTTACAAGGTATTGGTAGGAAAAAAGCTAACCAAGGCATACAGGAACAGTTAGAGCGCCTGGGCATGTACGAGCGGCGTAAAGAGATCGTTCGCCAGCTTAATGGTGGGCATAGGCGGCGCGTAGAAATTGCCCGGGCGCTTATGCATAAACCCAGTGTGTTGCTGCTAGATGAACCGACGGTTGGGTTGGATGCACCTAGCAGGCAAGCGATTGTCGAGCATGTGCATCAACTGGTACAGGACGGCAGCCTGGCAGTACTCTGGGCAACCCATTTAATGGATGAAATCTACGCCTCGGATAAAGTCGTACTGATACATCAGGGAGCGCTCAAGGCAGAAGGATCGGAAGCAGAGATAAGTCGACAGGCAAAGACGGATAATATTACTGATGCATTTTTTAAATTAACCCAGGGTAAAAGCTGATGCGTATATTTCATTACTGGTTTGCTCTATGGGGAATTGTATTTCGAGAGTTACTGCGCTTCGTAAAGCAGAAAGAACGCTTTCTATCCGCATTAGTCAGGCCGCTGATCTGGTTATTTGTTTTTGCGGCAGGTTTTAGAGCTGCATTAGGTATTGCCATTATTCCGCCCTATGAGACTTATATACTTTATGAAGTGTATATCACGCCAGGCCTAATCGGCATGATTCAGCTGTTTAATGGCATGCAAAGTTCCCTGTCTATGGTTTATGACCGGGAAATGGGTAGTATGCGGATCTTGCTAGTTAGTCCTTTGCCACGCTGGTATCTATTGCTATGTAAACTATCAGCCGGGGTTTTTGTTTCCATACTACAAGTCTATGTGTTTTTAGGTATCGCCTGGTTTTACGAAATTCAGGCACCTCTAGAAGGGTACTTATATTTATTGCCGGCCTTGATGCTTTCGGGCTTAATGCTAGGTGCATTAGGTTTATTATTATCCTCTTTTATTAAGCAACTGGAAAATTTTGCCGGGGTAATGAATTTTGTAATTTTCCCGATGTTCTTTATGTCGACGGCCCTATATCCTTTATGGAAACTAAAAGAATCCAGTACATGGCTCTATAAAATAGCGGAATATAACCCTTTTTCGCAAGCGGTTGAATTTTTGCGTTTCGCACTGTATGCTCAGTTAAACGAACAGGCTTTCGTTTATACCGCAGCAGCATTTATGCTATTTTTGATACTTGCTATCATAGGCTATAATCCATCAAAGGGAATGATGAAACGGAAAGGGCGGTAAATTTAAAGTATAATAGCTGGTTGTTATACCAGATAAATAATAAAAACTAATTTGACAATGAGGAGTCACCCATGAGTGAAGATAAATCGACTGAAGAAGGTTTAGAAAATATTAAAGACACCGTTGAAGAGGCTGTCGAAGATGTAAAAGAAACAGTTGAAGAAGCAATAGGTGCTGTAGAGGATGCCGCTGAACAAGCAAAACCTTTTTTAGTGAACCTTAAAGATGAAAATCCTAAAGTATTTTTTGGGGGGATTGCAGCCATCGTAGCCGTTGTTGCTATTTTTATTTTTTCGGGTGGTAGTTCAAAAACACAGCATGTTCAGATGGTAGATCATGCAGTTGGCCAGACATACACCTTGCAAGCACCCAATGCATTACCTGGTACAGCACTAAGGATTTTGAAAATCCCGGGGCAGATGTCATCATTTGATAGTGAAAGTATTGAGGATGTTGTATGTAGTGCTCCTTCAGGAACTAGAGTAACCATCAAAAGTTTTCAGGAAGCTTTTGGCAAGAAAAATCTTTTTGCTAATGTAGAAATACAGGATGAAGCTGGTGATTGTCGTCAGGGCGTTAAAGGCTGGACACTGACTTCAAACTTGAAATAATTGAATACGGATATTGACAGAATTCATAATTTCTTTATAATAAGCAATTCAATCAGAGCGGGAATAGCTCAGTGGTAGAGCACAACCTTGCCAAGGTTGGGGTCGCGAGTTCGAGCCTCGTTTCCCGCTCCATGAAATTTAGAAGCCGCGACTAATCGCGGCTTTTTTATTGCGATACAAAGGCTGCGTAGCAAAGTGGTTATGCAGTGGCCTGCAAAGCCATCTACAGCGGTTCGATTCCGCTCGCAGCCTCCATATATACCAGAAACAATTCAAGATGCGGGAATAGCTCAGTGGTAGAGCACAACCTTGCCAAGGTTGGGGTCGCGAGTTCGAGCCTCGTTTCCCGCTCCATGTTTCAAGTTCAAATTCCTAGACGTCCACTCAGTAACTCAATGCCGAGTACTCTAAAAAAACTTTATCGATCATTCTTTTTCTGACCATTTATCAAGCTCAGAGACAAAAAATTAATTACCTCATAATTCAGTTTCTTTTATTATCTAATTAGTGCGTGACTGCGCGAAGTATAGAAATAATTAATGCTCAAGTGGTAAGATATTTGTTATGCATGAAATGTCATTATGCGAAAGCATTTTAGAAATCATAGAGCAACAAGCCCAAGAGCAACACTATAAGCGGGTATAGGTCAGTGATTCGAATTCACTCGTGCCTACCATCTAAGCTACTGTTTTAGATGGTAACTCATAAAAGTTCAATTCAATAAATTCTCTCAAAAAGCGTTGTGGCTAAAATTCTGGCTAAAAACGTCTTTAGGGTAGGATGGTTATAATTACCCTTAAACCATCTAACCTTGATTGCAAAAAAACCCTAGCCTGGCTAAGCCTTAAAGTTGGTTAATCACATGCAAGCAATTCACTAATTTCACGACTTAACTTATCGTTTTTCATTGTAACCTCTTCATCGCCATCAAACCCCACAACTACATGCACAATTTCACAACGCTTTAACTCCTCAATAGTGTGGCCAGACTTTTCAATACAGCCATTTGCAGTGTCATCAAGATTAAGAAATATAATAGCAACGTTATGTGGGTCATAATGTTTCATAGCATCTAGCCTCTTTTGCAGTTCCTGGTTACTTTGAATCATTACAGTATTAAGTGGTGGGGTATTTCAGAACCGTCTGTTATTGGAATCGGTGATAGAGAAATTAAAACTAGAGGGAAAAACTGTGCTGTCTGCTGAGAAATATCCGCTTAATGATGGCGGGATTGCCTTGGGACAAGCGCTGGTTGCAGCGGCTATATATTCAAAAAACATTTAGCTTACATGCTTATAGAATGCGTTCAAAGTTGTTGTAGTTTATTGGCTTCTGCTGCGAGGAAAGCTAGGTTAAGGGCGCTAGCACATAATAGATTTTCCTTGCTTTATTGAATTTTACGTTACAATAAAATACGTTTGATTTAGTCTCCTGCGACGATGAGTTATTAATAAGATGAGTAAATATTCAAAACAACAAAAAACATCCCCAGAAACGCTTGATGAGTCTGTGAAAATTGCTAAGGCGACGCAACGACCTGGGCAAACAAAAGAGCAGAGCAAGCTAATAGCGCAGGGGATTCAGAAGGGTATCGAGCTGTATAAAAAGCAGCAAAAAGAAAGGTCACGGGAATTAAACAAGAAGCTTAAAAAAGTGACTGGGAAATTAAACCAGCTGGATAAAAACTCAATACCTGAACTAGATATTGAGATTATTTATCGTCAGAGTTATCTGGCATGGGCTTTGTTGCTGCTAAGTTGGACTGGTTTTGTCGCTTATCTATTTTGGAAAGGGTGCCTTTGATGCCAGGGTCTATTGAGGCTGCTTAAGTCTCGTGATTATTCATTCGGGCTAATAATTCTTGCCATAATTGCTGATAGGCTTCTGTACAACGGCCTCTTTTGAGGTAGGCACCTAAAGGCTTACGTTCTAGTCCCATGCGCTCTATATCACTGGCGTAGGGAATAGCGGTCTACAGAACATCAGGATGTTTTTCACTTAATGTGTCAATAATTTCCCGGTGCATTTTCTTGCGTCTATCTGCCATAGAGAAAAAAGGAACTAACTGTAAGTGCTTTAGTTTATTATCTTTAATATATTTCTTTAATTGCTCCAATGTGCGCAAAGAGAGAGTTGTAGGGATAATAGGAGAGAGCAAAATATCTGAGGCTGCGAAAATGGACTCGGACAATAAGGATATATTTGGCGGGCAGTCGAGAATAATAAGGTCATATTCTTCAGCCAGCGGGCTGAGGAGTTTTTTTAAGCGTTGGGTGGGTTTTTTTCGCTCATCCAGCACAAGATCCAGGTTTCTGAAAGAAAAATCTGCAGGCAACAAATCCAGGTTGTCGAAATCCGTTGCTTTAATTAAGCCATCTAAATCCCGGTCGCCAGCAATTAACTGTTTGCTCCCGCCTTTGACTTTCGGCTTGACTCTAAAATAATAACTACTGGCGCCCTGTGGGTCTAGATCCCATACCAATGTTTTATAGCCCTGCTGTGCGGCAATATAAGCCAGATTTACAGCCGTTGACGTTTTACCCACACCGCCTTTAATATTATAGCAATAGCCTGGGTGCTCATGGCCCCCGCCTGTCTTGCCAGTTCTTTGCCATTTTGAAAGAGCACTAAGGTAGGAATACTGCGAATTCCGAACCGCCCGGCAATCGACTGTTCTGCTTCGGTATTAAGTTTTGCCAGACGTACTGCCGGCTCCAGTTGTCCTGCTGCCTGTATAAAAGCAGGTGCCATCGTTTTGCAAGGACCACACCAGGGAGCCCAGAAATCAATAAGCACGGGTATATCATTACGCTGCATATGTTGCTGAAAATTGCGGGCAGTCAAGTCTACTGGATGCGCAGAAAAAACTACCTGATGACATTTACCACACTGAGGATCATCACTTAACCGGTCAGCAGGTATTCGGTTAATAGCTGAGCATTCAGGGCAAACGATATGAACAAGGTTACTCATAAAAAATCCTCTAATCTGGTTGTTGAATTAACAAGATAAAGAGAGATTATATAGGTATTACCTGATTGCGAAACTCGAAAAGCATAAAACACTTCAATCCATTGTAATATAGGTATTATATGTGTTTTTGTGATCAGTTTATTAACTCACCAAAAGGGTAAGTTAATAAACTGATCATAGGAAAAGATTATGCGTACCTATCGATTAGAACAATCTGACAGAGAAATTATATCTCACGCCGGTGTTGCTCTGATTGGTGTAGCCATAGAGAAACATACCTTTCAGGCACAAGCAATTGACCAGGGTTTACCTAAGCGCCATGGTACTCCCATCAGCGATATGGCAAAAACCTACCTGGGTATTATGGCGCAAGGAAAAAATGATTTTCAAGTCATTTGTGGTCACTAAATAAAAACACCTCTAGAGTTTTTATAAGTGGACGCAGGGCGAATCAGGGCATCGTAGATTTTAATCAGTCCCGTTAAGCCTTTGCCGCGTTGTGGGCTTGGATGTCCAAAATGAGTTTTCGCAAAAGTAGGGACTCCCCGCTTTTCTTGCGTGTGAGTATTTCGTTGTCATAATTTTTACGCTCTTTATTTGATGGTTGTTTTTCAAATAAGGCGAAAACTATCCTGAGACAAGGGGCTAGATTAAAACAACAATCTAGTCGTTATCTTTGTAGTTTTTGAAGCAATGATAAAAAAATTGATCCCAAAGTTAGGGTGATACGTGTCTTTTAAAAATGAAGTTTCGGATTCAGGCATATCTTAAGGTAAAGTATAGATCAATTTGGATCTGTGTAAATGTTGATTACTCCAGGATAATTAGAATTCATAGGGTTCGTTATAGACAAGCTTCCATTTAATGATGTTAATTCAATCTACTTTTAAACCGGCATGGTGGTTAAATAATCCCCATTTACAAACTTTGTACCCGGCCTTATTACGCAAACCTGTAAACCCCGTATTAAAGCGCGAAAGGTTGCTGACGGCTGATGGCGATTTTATAGATATTGATTTCTGTGGCGAGGGAGATCAGCCGCTGGTTATATTGTTACATGGCCTGACGGGTAGTTCGCAGTCGGTCTATATAAAAGGCTTACAGCAGGTACTATTACAACAAGGCTTGCGCAGTGCCGCGCTGAATTTCAGAGGGTGTAGTGGTGAATATAATCATTCATCACGCTGCTATCACTCGGGCGAAACAGGCGATATAGATTTTCTGTATCGTACCCTGCACGCCCGTGAGCCGGATACGAAAATGGCTGCAGTCGGCTTCTCTTTAGGCGGTAATGTATTATTGAAATGGTTAGGCGAGCAGGGCGACGATGTACAGTTGTTTGCTGCAACAGCAGTGTCGGTTCCTCTGGTGCTGAGTGCATGCGCCAACAAACTGGATAGCGGTTTTTCTAAGCTGTATCGCGCTAGCTTATTGCGTGAATTAAAAGAATATCTACATTTAAAGCAGCAATACCTGGAGTCTTTAGGCAAAACATCAGAAGCAGAGATAATCAGGCAGATAGGCGATCTGGACAATATTAATTCATTTTGGCAATATGATGATCGCGTAATTGCCCAGCTGTATGATTTCGCTAATGTGGAAGATTATTATCAGCGTTCCAGTTCACGCCAGTTTTTAAAAGCGATTACTGTGCCTACTTTATTAATTCAGGCACAAGATGATCCTTTTATGACACCAGCGGTGATTCCTGACGTAAGTGAGCTATCTTCGTCTGTATTATTGGAGTCAACTCAGGCAGGTGGGCATGTCGGTTTTATTACGGGAAACAACCCGTTGCAACCCCAATATTGGCTAGAGCAGCGTATTCCTGAATTTTTACAGCAACAATTAAGCCATGTTTAAACTGAGTTTTTTCGTTCCAGAAAGCCATGTTGAAGAGGTGAAATCAGCCTTATTTGGACAAGGTGCAGGCAGAATTGGTGAGTATGATTGTTGTTCCTGGCAGGTTTTAGGCGCAGGGCAATTTAAGCCATTGGAAGGTAGTCAGCCCTTTATTGGCGAATCCGATAAAATAACCCGGCTCAGTGAATATAAAGTAGAAATGGTTTGTGATGATCAGTTAATTAAGCAGGTCGTAACAACGCTATTGCAAGTTCATCCTTATCAAGAGCCAGCTTATGAAGTCTATCGAGTCTTTTCATTGGGTGAGTTAATGTGATGGTAGGAAAATTGCTGTTATATAAAAAATAATTGTACAAGGAAAAACTATGCAAACAAAAGAAGCAATACAAACACGTAGAGCCGTTAAATATTTTGATGCAAGTCACGCCATTAGTGATCAAGAGGTGAGCGAGCTATTTTCATTGGCATTACTTTCACCAACCGCTTTTAATATCCAGAACTGGCGCTTTATTAATGTAACTGAGCCAAAACTTAAGCAGCAGATTAGAACTGCTGCCTGGGATCAGGCGCAGGTAACCGATGCTTCTTTATTTATTGTGATCTGTGCGGATTTAAAGTCTTGGGAAAAACAGCCTGAACGTTATTGGGCAAATGCCGAGCAGAGCATACAGGATTTTCTATTGCCAGCAATTGAGCAATATTATCTCGGTAAAGATCAAGTGCAAAGAGATGAGGCAATGCGCTCCTGCGGTATCGCAGCACAGACATTGATGTTAGCGGCAAAAGCGATGGGTTATGACTCTTGTCCGATGGATGGTTTTGATTTTGAACAAGTGGGGCAATGGATCAACTTACCTGATGATCATGTGATAGCGCTTTGTCTGGCAATAGGCAAGGCTACACAGGAGGCAAATCCGAGGGGTGGGCAATTGGATAGTAGTGAACTGGTTTTTAGCAATCGGTTTGCGTAATAGGAATTTACTTGTGCTTAATTAAGGTGACGGACAAAAAGAGAAACTAGATGAGTGGGTTATTTATTGCGAGTTCCTAAGTTATTGAGTAATTCTTCCAGAGGCACTAGGCATAAGCGTGCCCTGAATAAAATTTTGGCGTCTTCCAGTAAGCCGAAGCAATCATAAACACGTAACATGATGCCCGTATTGTTCAGCGTTCTTGATGTTGATTCAGGCAATTGATTAACCAGAATATGTAATTTGTCATTATTTTTCAATAGGCGTAAATATTCCCGATTGACAGAAATACTATGCGATGTATAAACCATTGGGTTGCGTTTAAAATCATGTCGGTCTTCTACTTGCGCTTTGTTCAGTAATGCCCCCGACGTTAAACTGCAGGGAAAAATTTCCGGATATTCAGCTAGACCATCTATTTCATCAAAGTAATCCGACTGTTCCGCCAGCGAACCTGATAAAAAATTTTTGGCATTGCCATTATTAATATATTTCCGTTTTAAAAAATAGTGGCTACCTGGAACCGTAGAGCAGTTCGGTAATGAGTTTAAATCAGGTAAGCTTGATAGATCAGTGTCTGCCAGGAATAATGGCCTTTGAGTTTCTTTTTTAGAACCCAGTAAAACGGTTTTATTATCGGATTTAATCGTTATCCGGTTGGATAAGGTTAGTTCAGGAATCGTTTTAATAATTGTTTTTTTTATGTCTAGGTACAGTTCTCGATCCGGGCGAACGGCATTTACAAAAGTGATTTGGTAATTACTGAACCGTAAGCCATTTTCTGAAATAATGCGGTTTTCATAATGCGCTGTGCGGTATAGATAAAGCTGATATTCAATCATTGCATTTAACTGAAAGCCCAGAACAATAGGCCCCTTAAAAGGATTATGCATGATTTGTAGCCACTTATGCTTGTCATGGAACAAGTTAAAATCATCAGAGGCATTGCGTGCCGCTTCAATATGAATTTGATTAAATATAAACGGTTGTGTATTCATGGATAGTTTTATTAACCCCTGCTCTTTCGGCGTTATTGATTGGTATGGTTAAAGTTCCAGCGTAAATTTAGCCAGATTCAATTTTAGAAGCTTAATTTTTTCAATTTCTCAGTTAAAATAACTGTCATTACTATATTTTGCAATAGGTTTGTTTATGATTCGCGCGGGAATTGTTGGGGGAACGGGGTATACAGGAGTAGAGTTACTTCGTATTTTAGCATTACATGGTCAGGTTGAGGTTGCGGTGGTTACCTCTCGTTCTGATGATGGAACGCGAGTGGATGCCTTGTATCCGAGCTTACGTGGTAGTATTAATGTCAGTTTCACCAAGCCAGATGTAGAGTCACTGGCAACTTGTGATGTGGTGTTTTTTGCTACACCAAATGGTACGGCTATGCTAATGGCAGAGCAGCTTCTAGTGCGTAATGTCAAAGTAATCGACCTATCTGCCGACTTTAGAATTAAGGATGCGAATGAGTGGTCTAAATGGTACGGCATGAAGCATGCTTGCCCTGATTTAATCAGTGAAGCAGTTTATGGTCTGCCAGAAATTAACCGCGCCCAAATTGTAGATGCAACATTAATAGCCTGTCCCGGCTGCTATCCTACCGCTGTGCAATTAGGTTTTTTACCCTTAATTGAACAGGGTTTGATAGAGACTAATCATTTGATTGCCGATGTGAAGTCAGGTGTTAGTGGTGCAGGACGTAAGGCAAGCGTTGCTACTCTGATGAGTGAAACGGGTGAGAGCTTTAAAGCCTATGCCGCAACAGGCCATCGCCATTTGCCAGAGATTGCTCAAGGCTTGTCTTTAGCTGCTGGTAAGCAAGTAGGGCTGACTTTTGTACCGCATCTAGTACCTATGATCCGCGGCATCCAGGCTACTTTATATGCTCAACTTGAGGGTGATGCTGCAACTCAATTGCAGACTCTGTATGAACAGCGTTATACGCATGAGCCTTTTGTTGATGTTTTGCCCGCAGGCGTTCATCCTGATACACGAAATGTGCGTGGCAGTAATAACTGTCAGATTTCAGTGCTGGTACCACAAGAGAGCGACACTGTAGTTGTTTTGTCGGTTATTGATAATCTGGTAAAGGGAGCAGCAGGGCAGGCAGTGCAAAATATGAATTTGATGTTTGCCTTTGATGAAAAGCAAGGGTTGGAAACAATAGCCTTATATCCATAATTAAGGCACAGTTACTAAGACACCTGGAAACACACATAATCCACCATGCGGGTCTTTTTGTCAGTCATCAGCACTCTAGCAATAGTTACGTGGCTAGTTATGCGCCTCTTACTAAAGCACTGATGACAAACAAGAATCCTGCCCAAGTATTGGACGGTTATTTATTTCCTGGTGTCTAATTGATCTAAGAGTTTGCGTACTTTATCTCCTTCTCCTGGCGGAGAAGGCAAGGATGAGGGGGAAATAAAATGCAAGAACTTTTGGGGTCATTAAAATCTATACCGTTATGATGCAAGCTCAGAGGAAGAATGAAATACTAGGGTTTGATCCAAAAGCTACAAATCCATGATGGCGGTAAAAGGCTTCAGCTGGATCATTTTTCGCATCAGCAATTATTTCAAAAACCGCGTTTTCAGATTGGGAGGACCGTATAAGTGCATTCTATACAAAGGATTCGCCAAGATAACCTTGAAATTCCTGGTCAACGGCAAGTCTGCCTAATCAAGTAGTTCAACATAATTAACTACACTTTTTTGATATATTTTGAAGAGTGATGGCTTCTAAAAGTCATGACGCTCTTCTCTTCCTTCTCTAATAATATCAACTATCTCGCTAGAAGATAGCCCAAGATCAACACCTTTAATGTCCAAAGGTGATTTTTTTGGTGTCACTGGCTTAATATAAAAGGGCTCGCCGACGCTCTTTTTTATACAAATAACACCGTCTTTTTTGCCTCTTAAACATGGCGTAAAATGTATTGCTGATTACCCAATGTACAGATACTAGTGCATAAAGTGAGTAGTTTGCTGTAATTTTTACTATCCTATCTTTTTTTTCATTTCTGATTACTGCAATCAAAGCTGATGCGTCTATGGTGAGGTATATATCTTACTTTTGATGTGCATATGTACGAAATATAGATGATTTAATGTATTCAGAGCTATTATCGGCATGAAAGCCGCTGCTGTTAAATGGAAAAATCTCAAGAATTTCTGTCAAAACGGGAATCAAAAGCTGTTCATTTATTCGACGGCAAGAGAGCATGGCCTCATCGACCGCATTAATATGATAAACCCCTTTTTTCCATCTTGATCGCCTGGGTGCACCGCATTTATCCTTATGTAACCTGACTTTCCGGCGGCGTTAGGTTTGCACCTGTCACCAATAGCAACCTTTTTGGATTTGGTTTTTTCAAAGTGTCTTCGCTGGTTTTGATACCCCGTTGAGCCCTGCAAATTATAGAGGTGTGACACTGAAATATGGCTAATATTTTTATACTGAATTTCGTCAAATATTGAATAGGCGCGCTCACAGAGCTTTTTAACAACAGCGCTGTTCGTGTGTCGTAAGGCCACCCATTGCAGCCAGATGGTTTGCGGGTGTCACGTAGTTGCACGAGACCTGTATTTAGGACTACTGAATAAGACGGGTTAACTGCTGTCGTGAGTATCCTATTACTTGTAACAGAAAACGTATGCCGATACCCTTTTGTCGTTTAGTTAACGCCCTGTAGTGAAGCTGTTTTAAACTTGACTGGATAAAATAATAACCTGTGTTTTGTGGCCAGGAACGCTAAAAGTAACCGCTTGTGCACCATCCAGGAACGTTTGTAATTCTTCAGTATTTTTTAATGCTTTAAGATTCATGATGGCTTTCATTGATATATCATGAACAGATGGGATGAATTTGTCATCTAAGACTCATTTCGTATTGGAGAAGGCTAATTCTTGACTAAATTACTAGGTAAAGTCATAATTCATTGCTAATAAATTTTTAATGGTATATTTAAATGGCAGATCCAATTATTTTTTCTGATAGTGCGGCGAAAAAAGTCGGTAGTTTAATTGCTGAAGAGGGTAACGATAACTTGAAATTACGCGTGTATATTTCAGGTGGTGGTTGTTCTGGTTTTCAGTATGGTTTTACTTTTGATGAAGAAGTAGCGGAAGACGATACTCAGGTAGAAAATGATGGCGTGACTGTTTTAGTCGATGCGATGAGCATTCAATATCTGAATGGCGCGGAAATTGATTATAAAGATGACTTGTCCGGCGCGCAGTTTGTTATTCGTAACCCGAATGCTTCAACAACTTGTGGTTGCGGGTCTTCATTTTCGGTTTAAGTTGTCACAAGCCTGTATGGAAGTGGGGTCTTCAGCCCCGCTATCTTAACGCGGGCTGAATACCCTTACTTCCTAATGGTTGTAGCGCTCTCTTAAGCTTGATATATCCCGCCTAAAATTACACCCTTTGCAGCTCCTGTCACCTCTGGCAGATTCCCGTTTAATCCTAATATAGTTTGCCTTGCTAGCCAGGCAAAAGCCATTGCTTCTACCTGATCAGGGTGGACGCCTTGAGTTTCTGTCGATGCGATCGGAAATTTAAGTAATTGCTTGAGAGACGCGACTAGCGTTTTATTATGTACTCCGCCGCCACATAACAAAATCTGTTCTGTTGCAGGGGCAAAGCTTTGTATAGCTTCGGCTATAGTTTCAGTTGTGAGTTGACATAAAGTACGCTGCACATCTGCAGCTGCGATCTGGGGGAGTTTAGCAATTTTTTCTGTAAGCCAGTCAGCTGAAAAATACTCTGTTCCTGTACTCTTTGGTGCTGGTGCGCTGAAATATGCATCGTCTTTCAGCGTTTTTAGCAATTCAGCGTGTACTTTGCCGTTTGCAGCCCAGGCGCCATCAGTATCATACACACTGCTTTTATACCGACCTATCCAGTAGTCCATTAATGTATTGCCTGGCCCTGTGTCAAAGCCTGTCACTGGCTGATTGCTGTCTTTAGGAAGTATGCTTAAATTGGCAATGCCGCCTATATTAACGATGGTTCTATTTTCGATGTCGCTCCGAAACATAGTCTGATGAAATGCGGGAACTAGTGGCGCACCTTGCCCGCCGGCCGCTATATCTCTACGGCGAAAGTCGGCAACAGTGGTAATGCCTGTTTTCTGGCTAATAATATTGGGGTTCCCTGCTTGAATCGTAAAAGGGTATTTTGAGCTGGGTGAATGGTAAAGTGTTTGCCCGTGATTACCAATCGCTTTAACCTGTTCAGCTTTTATATTTGCCTGACGCAATAAAGTAAGACAGCATTGTGCATAAAGCAGCCCAAGCTCAGTATCTAACTCCCCATAGTCATATAAAGAGATGCTTTGATGGTCACCACTAAGGCTCTGAATCTGTTTTTTTATTTTCTCGGGGAAGGGCTGATAATAAAAATCAACAGCGAGAGGGAGTTTCCCAGAAAAATCGTATAAACCAGCATCGATTCCATCGACACTGGTGCCAGACATAAGCCCTATGTAGTATTCTTTGCTCATTCTGAAATATGGGCCACGGCAACTTGAGTCGAGCTGAGTTGCTCTAATTGTTCAAACAGGGTTTTGGATTTTTCCAAAAAGTCAGCTTTGTACTTTGCCTCAATAGGGTTAGCATTAGGTAGGGTGACAGTGAGTGGATTGCGGTGAACACCATTAACGCGAAATTCATAATGTAAGTGCGGGCCTGAAGCAAGACCAGATTTACCGACATAGCCGATAACTTGCCCTTGTTTAACTCGCGAACCTACGCGCTGCCCTTTCCTGTATTTAGACATGTGCGCATAGAGAGTGCTGTATTTCTGGCCATGCTGGACTATGACTACTCGCCCGTAGCCACCTTTGCGACCACGGTAAGTAATTTTTCCGTCACCGGCGGCTTTAATGGGTGTGCCGCTGCGGGCAGCGTAATCAACGCCTTTGTGCGCACGAATTCGATTCAGAACCGGGTGTTTGCGCTTTAGGTTAAAGTGCGAGCTAATGCGTGCGAAATCGATTGGTGTGCGTAGAAAAGCCTTGCGCATACTATTACCGCCAGACGTGTAATAGCTGGCTTTTCCTTCCGCATTCTGGTAGCGCACGGTCTTTATGGACTTGCCTTGATTGATAAATTCAGCGGCGATAATGTTTCCTGGCCCAATCAGTTTACTACCTATATATAGCTTTTCATAAATAATAGAAAACCGGTCACCTTCGTGCAGGTTTAAAGCAAAATCAATATCCCAGGCAAAAATATTAGCTAGTTGCATAATGATATTGTCTGAAAGGCCTGCATTTTTTCCATCAACAAACAGAGATGTGTGGATAACACCGGTAGCGGTATTAATTTTTCTGTCTACTTCTTGTTCTAATAATTCAACTTTAAAGGTGCCGTCTTCTAGTTTGGTCGCTTTAAGCTCTGCATAGGCATTCTTCTTGTAGATTAAATGACTTAATTCACCTGAAATGTCATGACCTATCATCAGTGATTTCCCAGGGCGTATAGTGGCGAATTGAGAGCTGATATCATTAGCGTGAACGATATTATGTAGATCAAGTTTATTTAGGTCATTGCTTGAAAAAATCGCGGAAAGACTCTCGCCTGATTTTACCTTATGTTCTTGCCAGATGGTTGACAGGCTTTGCATGCTCTGTGTTGGAGTGTTAGCATTAACTGCTGTCAAGGGTTGAACTTCTGTTATGCCCAGTTCGGTTATTAATGTTTTAGTTCCCCCTGTTTGCTCAATCTTTGTCGTAATATCAGGGATGGTTAAGGCGATGGTTTCGGGAGCAGAGGGTTCGAATTTTTCAGCAAAGAAAGCGTAGCTAATGGTTATAAGCGCAGCGCAGGCAACACCAATAAATAGGTGCTTTTGTGTGTTGTTTGTTTCATTCTTGGGTGGGTTAGTGGATTGGAATAAGTCGTTTCTATAGCGCATTTCTACAATTATAAGGTGTTTTTTTTGCTAATGCCTAATATTATATTACGGGAATATAATAATTGTTAAAGAGTAAATGTCTGGAATAGAGTGGATACCTTACTAAACTAAAGAATGAGGATGAGAAATTGCAAAAAGAAGTACTGGCGCAACTAAAGCGTGGAACTGATGAGATTCTGCTGGAAGCAGAGTTGTTAAAAAAACTGCAAGAAGGGCGATCACTACGAATTAAGGCGGGATTCGATCCTACAGCACCAGATTTGCACTTAGGGCATACAGTTTTAATTAATAAATTAAAACAATTTCAGGATTTAGGGCATGAGGTTTTATTTCTGATTGGCGATTTTACCGGAATGATCGGTGACCCGACAGGTAAAAATGTGACTCGGAAGCCCTTAACGCGTGACGATGTCATAGAAAATGCAAAATCCTATGAAGAGCAGATTTTTAAGATTCTTGATCCGGTAAAGACATTGGTGATGTTTAATTCCAGCTGGATGAATGCAATGAATCCAGCGGAATTAATTCAACTGGCATCCAAAAGTACGGTAGCGAGAATGTTGGAGCGGGATGATTTTAGCAAGCGCTATAAAGGTGGGCAGCCAATTGCGATACATGAGTTTTTGTATCCATTAATACAAGGCTATGATTCGGTTGCGATGAAAGCGGACGTAGAATTAGGCGGAACAGATCAGAAGTTTAACTTGTTAATGGGGCGCCAGCTTCAGGAAATGTATGGTCAAAAACCACAAACGGTTATAACTGTGCCAATTCTGGAGGGTCTGGATGGCGTGCAGAAAATGTCTAAGTCACTCAATAACTATATAGGTATAGCGGATGCGCCCGATGATATGTTTGGCAAGATTATGTCAATCTCGGATGAATTAATGTGGCGTTATTTTGAATTACTAAGTTTCCGGCCTATGGATGAGATTGCGCAATGGAATCAAGAATGTCAGCAAGGCGCAAATCCACGTAATTACAAAGTTAAGCTGGCCCAGGAAATTATTGCCAGGTTCCATGATCAAGCAGCTGCGGAAAAAGCATTAGAAAATTTTGAGGCACAGTTTAAGCGTGGTGCGATTCCTGATGATATTCAGGAAATAGAGCTAACAGCGACAACCGAAGGTTATGCTATTGCTTTACTGTTAAAAGATGCAGGCTTAACAGCCAGCACTTCAGATTCGAATAGAATGGTAAAGCAGGGGGCGGTCAAGATTGATGGTGAAAAGCTGAGTGATTCAAAATTGATGGTTCAGGCTGGAACTGAGCATGTATATCAAGTAGGAAAAAGAAAATTTGCCAAAGTTAAAATCGTTACTTGATTGTATCGATCATGGCTTAATTATTAGGGCGTTAAATTAAACGCTTGACGATTAGCGCAGAGGAAGTATAATTCTCATCTCTTCAGTGCAGTGATTTGGTTGAAGAGCAGTTTGAACGTGTATTTATCTGAGTTCCGGAGTGAGTAGTTTGGATTTCGGTTTCAGAGTAAATAAATACACTAGCTG
>LWDU01041323.1_pt1 | contig 35293 bp, 31 predicted proteins | sample 727161 | NCBI WGS metagenome assembly LWDU01 (sample SAMN04566230, study PRJNA314399) | hydrothermal vent metagenome | isolation source: deep sea hydrothermal plume seawater | place: Mexico: Gulf of California, Guaymas Basin | collected 2004-07-11 | reverse complement strand
ACTGCCCCCTTTAGTGGTAATGGGGGGGGTTATTAAGACCTTCGATTTAGCCCACGAAATAGCTCCTGTGGCTCACTTATGGCTCACTTAGCCTAAGATGCCATCCCTTACCAAGAAACCCCACAACCACCTAAGTGCTTGCAGGGCTTCCAGTTACTTCAGTGGGCGCTGCTGGACTCGAACCAGCGACCCCCTGCTTGTAAGGCAGGTGCTCTAACCAGGCTGAGCTAAGCGCCCTGTGGCCAAAAAGCTAAGAGAGACAAGCGTTTCCCGGTATGCGATCTCCGAACCAATCCACCCTGCTTCAGTCTCCGTGCCACCTCTACAGGTACCTCTTCACAAGAGTATAGAGCACGAAAGGGCTCGCCCAGAAGATACCCCCGAACGCACCAGCAATTGTCATTTGGAGAATATTCGCACCACCCATTCCTAGCCCAAACAGAGGCATGACCATGGTAAGATAGGCAATCGGCAAAAGAACCCCCCGCTGAACCCCTACCCTTTTCCAGACAGCCAGACCCACCAGTAATGGCAGAATTAGGGACAGCGCGAACTCTCGGCCATTGAATAGCTGATCATAAGAGAGAACATACACCAAGACTGACCAGCCAAAACCGGTACCGAACCCAGTTATTAAGCCCCCTAGTACAATCTTCTTCACTGAACTGGTCACAGCACTGTTTCCTTGGTAGATCCAGGATTCAATCTGGACTGAAGAATCGTTCTGGACGAATCTAAAGTCGATAAGATTCGACCTATCTCGGACTTCTGGGAGTCCGACATATGAGTTACAGCTCTCAAAAACTTCTGCTGCCAGTGCTTTTGGTCCTGGCCTTGAGCCGGTGTACAGAGACATCCGCGCCGGCGGCAGTGACCGATCTTTGTCCAAATTTTGAGCATTTTGACTCGATCATGGGCCAATTCATGTCCACGAGAAGTATCCACGCTGGCGCTCTCGGGGTGATGAAGAACAATAGGATCGTCTATGAGAAGAGTTTCGGCTGGAAAGATGAGGCCCAACAAACCGTCCTACCCCAGGATGCAATGATGCGCTTAGCAAGTGTCACTAAGCCCATCACGGGAGCTGCAATTAGAAAGCTAGAAAATGAAGAACTCTTGGATTTGGATGATTACGTCTTCGATCTTGGCCAACCTGAAGGAGGCATCCTGAGTCTTGAACCCTTCCGATCCTTGGGTGACACGCTTTTGTCACAAGTGACGGTTCGCCACCTCCTAATCCACCGTGGCGGCTGGGATCGCGATGTGGTCGGCGATCTTGCATTCAGGGAAATTCGTATCGCTGAGGCTATGGAGGTCCCAAGTCCCCCAGGGAGGGTTAATACTGCTCGATATGTGTTAGGCCAACCACTCCAACTTCAGCCCGGTTCAGAGAGGGCATACTCAAATATCGGCTACCTGATGCTCGGGCTTGTCGTCGAAGAGATATCCGGTATGGATTACCTGACCTATGTGCTGGAAAACGTGTTCGATCCAATCGGAGTAGCACGTGGAGAACTGATCCAAGGAAGAACATTCCCTGAGAATCAAAATTCTCGCGAACCCTGGTACGATTCTGAGGCTATGAGTAAGAACGTATTCGATCCCTCCGGACCACAAGTGAAGACCCCGTACGGAGGCTGGGACCTTGAAGGCATGATTTCGTTTGGCGGATTGGTGGCGTCGACTAGGGCAATTCTGGAGTTCCTGGATATCTACCAGGTTTCGGGAGACGATATAGGTGTCCTACGAACTGGAACTGAGAGCTCCACATGGCGACGAAACCATACCGGCAGCCTATCGGGTACGAACACGCTCGCCCGGCAACGAGGTGATGGGGTCAACTACGTGGTACTCTTCAACAAGAGGCCCTCTACTGGAGGATATTATAGTTCACAAATCCGAGAAGAAATTGATGATCTACTAGATCGGGGTTTGATCTGCTGGCCTCGAAATTGAGATCTAAGCTTATCCGCTAAGAATCCACTAAACTGTGGCTCAGTACCGTTGGGTTCCTTACATTTTTTGGTGTTGATCATGGGGGAGGGTTAGTTGGCGCACTAAGGTACCTCTACCCTCAGGAGGATAGAGCATGAAGACACTAGCTCTCGGTGCTGCTGCACTGGGTATTTGGCTGACAATCGGAAGCCACCCTGATGGCACCAATCCACCTTCTTTAGGGGTCACTACCGAACACTCGTTCACTCACCCATCGAATCCAGAATTGACGGATGTTGTGCAGCAGTACTGCGTGCGTTGTCACAATGAACAAAGGCTTACAGGCAACCTCTCACTCGAAACCTTTGCGGTTGAAGTGGCTGACCAGCAGGCAGAAACCGCAGAGAAGATGATCATGAAGCTTAGAGCGGGGCTGATGCCTCCTCCCGGAGCTCGTCGACCAGAAGGTGATACACTCCTCTCACTCGTCCAGACTCTTGAAACGGTGATCGACGCTGCTGCTGCTACCCGGCCAAATCCAGGTGCCCGCAGATTTCAAAGATTAAACCGGGCTGAATATGAGCGTGTGATCCGAGATCTCTTGGCTCTGAATGTAGATGCTGGCCGTTGGTTACCAGCGGATACATACCTTGGGAACTTCGATAATATGTCGGCGGCCCAAGGACTTTCGACTACCCTGCTCGAGGCATACTTGAGGGCTGCGACAGAGATCAGTAGGCTGGCAATCGGGACGCCAGATGCCCTGCCCTCAAGTATGAAGTATACAAATCCGATAGAATTATCCCAGCACGCTTGGGATCGCCTTGAGGGAGCGCCATTCGGTACAAGAGGTGGGATCGTGGTGACTCATGATTTCCCAGCGGATGGTGAATACGTGTTCTCGGTGCAGACTCTATTTGGTAGAGGCATGGGGATAGAGGATCTCGATTTCTCGATTGACGGCGAAGGGGTTGCACTCCTGGGGCTAGAAAATAATGGAAGCTCAAGCGCCTCGATCGAGACTGAACCCATCTTCGTACCGGCGGGTCAACACAAAGTCGCGGTAGCATTCATCCGCAGAATAGAGGGACCGTACGAGGACCGGCTAAGCCCTCACGCGTGGTCATTCGTTGGGGGTGAAGATGCTCAGCAGTGGGCGAACTACGGAATCACAGCACTGGTACACCTGACCGACCTGATGATCACGGGACCTAATAATTCCAGAGGAATATCCGAAACTCCTAGTCGCGAAATGATCTTCATTTGTCGCCCAACCTCACCCGATGAAGAACGACCGTGTGCTGAATCAATCATATCGAAGTTGGCAAGCGAAGCGTACCGACGACCCGCTACGGCAGCAGACCTAGAGGGCCCGATGTCCTTCTATACGAGTGCTGCTTTAGAAGGCGGTTTTGAACTTGGGATACGAACAGCACTCCAGGCGATCCTGGCCAGTCCTGCCTTCCTCTTACGCCTCGAACGAGAACCGAATCAGGCTGTTTCCGGAGAAAACTACCGCTTGGGAGATTTCGATCTGGCTTCCCGCTTATCATTTTTCTTGTGGGGCACATCCCCGGATCAAGAACTACTCGAGTTGGCAGCGCAGGAACAACTCGCAGAGGCCCCAGTGCTGGCTGCACAGGTGGCGAGGATGTTAACCGATCCACGTTCTGAAGCCCTCGCCACGCGCTTCGCCCATCAGTGGCTACGGCTTCAGGATGCAGCTAAGAACCAGCCAGAACCTTACTTCTACCCGGACTTCAACCGCCAACTTGGCCAAGCGATGGTCCGGGAGACGGAGCTCTTTTTCTACAACTTGGTAAGAGAGGATCGGAGTCTTCTCGAGCTTTTGAATGCCGATTATACCTTTGTCGATGAAAACCTTGCCCGACACTATGGAATTCCAGGGGTTTCTGGTTCGGAGTTTCGGCGGGTCAGGTACCCAGATGAGACACGTCGAGGGCTTTTGGGGCATGGGAGTGTACTCCTTTTGACTTCTATGTCCGACCGAACCTCCCCTGTTCTTAGGGGGAAATGGGTCATGGAAGTACTCATGGGCGCCCCTCCTCCTCCTCCTCCTCCGGATATCCCAGCATTCGACCAGACAGAGAGTTCGTCTGACGGTCGGCGACTGACAACGCGGGAACGTATGGAACTGCATCGAGCTAACCCAACGTGCAACGCTTGCCACCGTTTTATGGATCCTATAGGCCTAGCACTGGATAATTTTGACGTCACAGGAAGATGGCGGATCCGTGAGAATGGGATGCCGCTCGACACCCGGGGCACATTTTACGATGGCAGTTCAGTAAACACGCCTAACGAACTTACGAATGTACTCTTGAAGCGCCCAATCCCGTTGGCACGCAACTTTGCCTCAAATTTGCTAGCCTATGCGATAGGCCGAAGGGTAGAATACTATGATCAACCATCTGTTCGGTTGATTGTCCAAGAAGCTGAGGCTAATAGCTATCGCATGTCATCATTCATTAGGGGTGTTGTGGAGAGTGTTCCCTTCCAAATGATGCGATCACAGACGACAGACGAAGCACAACACGACTCGGGGATGTAATAAAATGGAATTCATTACTGGAAAGCACATTTCCCGCCGGTCTTTCGTTCGAGGTATGGGCGCGACAGTCGCTCTGCCATTCTTGGACGCCATGGTCCCAGCCGGGCGACCCTGGCGAGATTTAGCCGCTGATACGGACTACACGCGACTGGTCTGTATTGAAGAATCAATGGGCAGCGCAGGTGGCAGTACTTGGGGAGATGCTCAGCATCTATTTGCTCCTGCCAAAACAGGTCGTGATTTTGATTTCCTGCCGACGAGTCAGCTAGCACCTCTCGAAGAGTTTCGAGACTACCTAACGATCATCAGTAATACCGACTGTCGCATGGCAGAGCCATACCGAGCAGAGGAGATCGGGGGAGATCATGACCGCTCAACAGCGGTATTCCTGACACAGGCCCACCCCAAGCAAACCCAGGGCTCGGACCTTTATCTCGGAACCTCACTCGATCAATTGCATGCTCGTCGCTTCGGCCAGGATACGGCGCTGCCATCACTTGAACTCTGTACTGAATCAATCGATAGAGGTGGTGGTTGTGCTTACAACTATCACTGTGCATACACAACCTCTCTTTCTTGGGCCTCACCCAACCAACCGCTCCCTGCGATTCGTGAGCCACGAGTAGTTTTCGAGCGTCTCTTTGGAGCAGGTGATACACCGGAAGACCGAGCTGCCCGTCGGCGGACGGATCGTAGCATGATCGATTGGATCGCGACTGAAATAGCCCGACTTAGAAGGGAACTGGGCGCAGCAGATCGTCTAGCGATGGATGAATACCTAGATCACATCCGAGAGATCGAGCGTCGGATTCAACTGGTTGAGGAGAGAAATACAAGCGGGGAGGAACGGGATATGCCCGAAGCTCCCACTGGAGTCCCAGATTCTTGGGAAGAGCACATGAAGTTGATGTTCGACCTCCAGGTGCTTGCGCTGCAAGCTGACCTGACCAGAGTCATCACATTCAAGACAGGGTTTGACCAATCGAACCGCAGCTTCCCTACAAGTGGGACAACGAAGTCACACCACGGGGCATCGCACCACGGGAATATCCCTGCGGATATCATCGACTTCAACAAGATCAATACCTACCGGCTAAGCCAGGTAGGCTACTTCCTCGAGAAAATGAAGAACACGATGGAAGGTGATGCTTCATTACTCGAAAAAACAGCAATCATATGGGGGTCCCCCATGGGAGATCCAAACCTCCATAATCATCGCCACTGCCCACTCATCCTGATGGGTCACGCTAACGGCGCACTCGAAGGAAATCTCCATTTGAGAACACCCGAAGGCACACCAATGGCTAACGTCTTGCTGAGCCTTATGCAGGGGATTGGGCACGACAATATGAGGGCTTTTGGAGATAGTACTGCGGAATTCCCACTGGTCTTCCCACGGGGAGTCACCTCTGAAGCTAGTCAGAGGGGGTTATGAGTACCCGTATGCGATTGAATCTGCCTGGAACTCTGTTTGTAGTGGGTCTCTTATCGGCAGCTACATTCCCGTCGGACGTGCCGCTCATTAACGCCGCACAACAAGGGGATGTAGGCGCAGTTGAATCCCTACTCAAACAGGGTGCAGACCCGAATGCAGCTGCGGGAGATGGCATGACGGCTTTGCACTGGGCTGCAGAGCGGGGTCATCAGAAGGTGATCGAGCTATTGGTCTCATCTGGTGCAGCACTAGATACGAAAACAAGAATCGGGGAATATACACCCCTCCACTTGGCCAGTCGGAGTGGACATGGCGTAGTCACACGTATGCTTCTCAAGGCAGGAAGCAACCCGAACGCAACCACTACTACTAGTGGAGTGACACCTCTGCACCTTGCAGCTGCTGCCATAGGGGGAGCAGATGCGGTCGCAGCGCTACTCGAGCATGGCGCTGACGCGAACGCGACAGAAGCGTCTTCTGGACAAACGCCATTAATTTTTGCGGCAGCGTATAATCGAGCAGCGTCAGTGACCACACTACTCGAGCATGATGCCAACCCCTCCATTAAAACAGAGGTTGTTGATGTTATTCAGAACCTGCTGCTAGACAGGGAAGCTAACCGGCGTTTCCGAGATGCAGTCTCTTTGTTCCGTGAGAGTAGCGAGGCAGACAGGAATTGGGAGCCAAGCTCTAGCCAGGTTCAGGAAGCTGTGAGCTCTCAGAGGGAATTCCTTAGATCCAGCCACAACTCGGAGGACCGAGATCCAGATGATCTCATATCTCTTAGGCCAGATTACCCCGGTGGACCAGATGTGAAGCGTCCCCCGTACAGGGAGACTTTGGTCGGTATGACTGGGGGTATGACAGCGCTACTGCATTCGGCTCGTGAAGGCCACTTGGAGACAGCGCTAGCACTCCTGGAAGGAGGTGCAGACGTCAACCAGGTAAGCGGTGGCGATCGAACCAGCCCACTACTGATGGCAGTGCTCAATGGGCAATTCGACCTGGCTCTCCTGCTGCTAGAGTGGGGTGCAGACCCTGATCTTGCAGCTTCCACTGACGGAGTTACTCCGCTCTTCGCCGTGCTCCAAACAGAATGGGCACCGAAGTCAAATTATCCACAGCCTCGTGCACAGGATATTCAACAGGCCGAGTACTTGGACGTCCTCAGGACGCTTCTTGAGGCAGGAGCAAATCCTAATGTTCAGCTGAATACACATCTATGGTATTGGGAGTATGGTTTAACAAAGATGGGGATAGACCTTACAGGTGCTACTCCGTTTTGGCGCGCTGCATTTGCTCAAGATCTTGGAGCACTCCGGCTCCTAGCTAATCACGGAGCGGACCCAAACATTCCAACATGGTGGCCTGAAGTAGGCATGCGTGAGCGCAGGCAGGAGGATGGACGGCAGCAGGAAGATTCTGGGATAACCCCGATTCCTTATGGGGCAGATAATGCACATCCGATCCATGCTGCGGCTGGAGGCGGGTACCTGGGGCTAGGCGCTTTCAGTGTAAGAAATGTACCCAACCAGTTCCTACCTACAGTCAAGTACCTGGTTGAGGAACATGGCGCTGATGTAAATCTCGCAGACTCGTGGGGCTATACACCCCTGCACTATGCAGCTTCGAGAGGGGACAACGAGATGATACGCTATCTCGTATCACAGGGAGCAGATGTCTTGGCTATAACCCGCCTCGGACAGTCAACTGCGGACATGGCCCGAGGAGGCCGTGCAGGATTCTTTACGCGATTCGCATTTCCAGAAACCGAGGCGCTCTTGATCAGTCTTGGCTCGACGCTTGAGTGCCTGCATACACATTTCCTCGACACTGGAGACTACTGTCCAGGTTCTGGGGTCAATAGAGACGAGTGGGGAAGTACTACAAACCAACGAAAGCCATTGATTGGCAGGACCCCGAGATACTGAATTTCGTTTCCATAATTCTCGTGCTCACCTCCAGTTGTATTGCCCTTGCCTACCCTTAGGACGATATCAACTGCCAGCCGCTTAGGCGCAACTCTCTACTGACCATCGGCTTGTTTCAACTATGAGCACCGATGACATCCCCTGAATAAGCACCTCTTCAAAGGGACGATACAATATGCAAAATGAACCGGCATCGGATTCAAGTATTGCAACTAAGCATGCCGACAAAGGGCCCGACCTCACACCGATGCAGCGATTCGGTGAAGCCATCGCTGATCGGGTGGAGCGTTGGATGCCAAGCCCGTTTCTGTTTGCAATTCTGCTCACATACGTAGCTGCAATCGCAGCGATCATCTCTGAAGGAGTAAGTGTGCCTCAGATCGCACGCTCTTGGTATGGAGGCTTTTGGTCTCTACTTCAGTTCGCTATGCAAATGGTGATCATCCTAGTCACAGGCTGCGTGGTCGCCTACCACCCACGAGTGCGAGCAGGCATCCTACGCCTTGTCCGACTTCCTAAGAATGGCCGCCAAGCAGTGGTATTGGTCGGTCTTGGATCGATGTTGACCGGGTGGGTATCCTGGGGACTCGGCCTGATCTTTGGGGCGATCCTAGCTCGAGAGATGGGCAAACTCGCGGCCAAGAATGGTATGGCTGTGCATTATCCCCTTCTGGCAGTAGCTGGCTACATGGGCATGAGCCTCACCTGGGGATGGGGGCTCTCTAGCTCCGCAGGACTGCTTCAGGCGACGGATGGAAATGTCTTTATGGAGCAAGGGATCGTGGACAGAGTCATTCCTGCAACAGAATGGGTTTTCCATTCCTACTCGCTCATCCTGACAATCTTAGCTCTCATTTTCGCTTCCATCATGCTCTATCTACTCTCACCACCTGAGGAGAACTGTAGAGGGATTACTCGCTATGTCGATCTCGGAAAAGAAGTAGTCAGCAGCTCCACTGAACCTGCACATCCTGCTGTGAATCCGACTCTGGCTGACCGGATCGATAACAGCAGGGTCCTCGGTGGATTGATCGCCTTAATCGGAGTCTATCTCTTCATAGAGGCGTTCCTGACCCAGGGTCTTGGAGCTCTAGACTTGAATGTTTTCAATTTCGGGTTCTTGATGATCGGCCTGCTCCTGTACAACAGCCCATCCAGATACCTGAAGGAATTCCAGGACGCGGTTAAGGGAAGCGCAGGCGTTATCCTGCTGTTCCCTTTCTATGCAGGTATCATAGGTATCATGACGGGAACTAGGCTCGTCGACACTATGACGGAATCTCTGCTCTCAATTGCAACAACTGAAACCTTCGCTGTTACTGCCTGGATCACCGGCGGCATTCTTAATGTATTCGTCCCATCTGCAGGTGGTGAGTGGGCCATTATCGGTGGTCCAATGATGCTTGCAGGTGCCGAATTGGGCATCCCCCACGGACAGACTATCGCGGCCTATGCAGTAGGGGACGCCCACACAAATCTCTTGAATCCGTTCTGGGCAATCCCTCTTCTGGCGATCACGGGCCTTCGCGCTCGTGACATGTTCGGCTATGCGATCACCATGATGCTGTTGCTCACACCGTTCGTAGCAATCGTACTCTACCTTCTGCCATACTGACGACAACCCTGGGTAGCACGAAAGTACGCCTTGCCAGAAACAAACAACGAGAACCTAAGGTGGAGACCTACTTCCTAGAATAAGGGTCGAGAGTTGGTATGCCTGCTTGTCGGTCTGATGACCGAAGAGTACGCTCCACCAATTCGGTCACTAATAGCTGAACAGCTTTCTACAGCTGGTAAATAAGACGGAGGGTCGAGTCGTGGGTCATACTGTTTATGATGATGGGCAGAGCATTAGCCGACGTGATCTTATCACCCGAGCCAGCGGATTAGCGGTTGCCGCAGTGGTACCGGGGGTCATCCCGCGGTCGGAGGAGCAGATTTGGGTCGACGCAGCGCAGGCGTCCTTTCCTCGCAAGAACGACTTCACGATTCCAGAGGGAGTGACGTACTTGAACGGTGCCTACATGCACCCCATGCCCAACGACGTTCGAGATGCAGTGCGTGATTACAACGACAGGCGCGGTGGTTTCACAACCCAAACGAGTGCTGATCCAGACTTCGACATTAATGTGAAGGCAGATTTTGCGGCCTTGATCAACGCTAACACTTCAGAGATCAGCTACATACCTAATACGACAACGGGTGAGATCCTCATCGTACACGGGCTTGACATCCCGCGCTCAGGAGGAAACGTGGTCACGGATGCATTGCACTTCGAGAGCTCGATCATTCACCTGCAATCACTTGAGCAAACCGCAGGGTTAGACCTTCGCATCGTGATGCCACGCGATGGACGGATTGACCTAGAGGACCTTGATCGCGTTGTGGACCGAAATACCCGGTTAATCGAGATCTCGCTCGTGACCATGTATAACGGATTTCAGCACGACCTGAAGGCAGTGTGCGACCTAGCGCACTCCAACGGAGCATATGTATACGCCGATATCATACAAGCTGCAGGGGCCGTCCCGATTGATGTGCGAGAAAGCGGTGTAGACTTCTGTGCCTGCTCTGGCTTCAAGTGGCTAATGAGTGACCTCGGTCTCGGCTTTCTATACGTGCGTGAGGATCTCTTGGGACGCGTGGTCCAGCGGTGAGTGGTTACGGAACGCACTTCTTGCCCTACGATCCTCCGGCGGAGACCCCGTTTACATGGGAGTTGGGTGAAACTGCCAGCGCATTTTTCGAAGTGGGAAGTGTGGCCGGCTCTGCTCGGGCGGCACTAGGAGCAGCAATTCCATATCTTCGAGAAGTCGGGGTTGAGAAAATTGAAGCGTATCGCCAACCCCTACTTAGACTGCTGAGAGAGGAGATGCCCCGTCTCGGTTTTGAGTGTGTCACACCGGTAGGTACTACTTCGCCCATCATCACCTTCACAATGGCCGAGGGGACGGGGGTTCGCGAGCGGCTAGCTAGCGTTGGTATCAACGCAAGTATCTACGCGAATCACATACGTTTCTCACCGTCGATCTATAATGACCTCGCCGACGTTGAACGTGTGCTGGAAGCCCTCTCGTGATACTAAAGGAGAATCCCTGTAGCGTAGCCTCAACCTCACTCACAGAAATCTAATCACAACATCACAGCTTTAGTTTACTGCGTTAGCTAGACGAATTAGATCTGGTTATGGGTCCCGTCACAGAAGGGTTTGTTGGCAGATTGACCACACCTGCAAAGAAAAAATGGTTTCCCCTCATGGGTCTCAATCAAGCTGCCTTCATGATCGTATAACTCTGGCTCCCCTTCAACCTTGTAAGGGCCAGTCTCAAAAACGGTGATCTTTATATCAGACAAGGGATCCTCCTTAATTCAATTGAATTGAACACTCTAAAGTCAAATGGCGGGCGCTGTTATTTCCGCCATGGGTATTGGGGCCGCCTGAGGTGCCAATCAGTCTCGTGTTGGAACGCCATCCCGAAATCTAGAACAGCCTGATCGTCGAACGGCGACCCAACGATCTGGAGGCAGAGTGGTAGCCCGTCTGGGTCGAAACCACATGGAATATTTAAGCCCGGGTGTCCGACGAGGTTCGCGATGTAGTTGAGCCTAGGTGTACTCGCATCGAAATCCTCAGGTGGCTCCCACTCATTGCGGGCGGGAATTGGCCAACCGTCACTGACCTCGCGAAGTGCTGCCCCGTTCGGCCACGTTGGGGCGATGACCGCATCGTACCCAGACAAGATCTCGTCAGCCTCGCGGGTAAGTTGGCTTCGGATTCGTTGGGCGGTCAGATAGTCCGCAGCCGGCATCATGCGTCCGGCCATCCATCCAGCGGCTCGATCTTCATTGAACGAGAACATACCTAAAGCTCGGCCATCGTCGAAAAGGGCTTTGAATATCGTGCCGCTCTCGACCGTAACGATGGTCGTGAAGAGTGCTCCAGTCGGGTATAACGGGAGTTCTATGTCTTCGACGATCACACCCATGCGTGCCCAAACATCGAGTGCTTCCTGAAAAACTTGGCGGTTGTGGTCAGACTGGGTGAGCAGGAATTCTCTGCGGTGCACACCGAGTCGCTTGCCTCGCATGCTCCCTGGGTCTGGATGGAAGGTGAACGGGCGGTCCGTTGATGAGTTATCACGGATGTCTGGACCGTTAATCTCTTGGAGGATATACCCGCAATCCTCTGCGGAACGTCCAACTGGACCAATCTTGTCTAGACTCCATGAGAGAGCCATGCAGCCGTAGCGGCTGACACGACTGAACGTGGGGCGAAGGCCTGAGGCTCCGACTGCTGAACCAGGAAAGACAATTGATCCCCCGGTCTCTGTTCCAATCCCGAAACCAATCAGCCCGGCTACCGCAGCCGATACTGTTCCACTGGATGAACCAAAGCTGGTTCGATCTAGTTTCCAAGGGTTCAGTGCGGAACTGGTGTTTCCACCGGCGAACTCTCCGAGCGACATCTTTGCCATGAGAACAGCACCGGCCTCTGCTAGTTTGTTTATCACGGCTGCATTTCGCTCAGGGACTCGGTCTCGGAAGATCCCAGAGCCCCAGGTCGTACGAATTCCGTCAGTATCGAGAAGGTCTTTCACACCATAGGGAATACCGTGCAGGATACTGCGTCGCCGACCTGAACGAAGCTCGACATCTGCCTGTTCTGCCGACTCGAGTGCATGCTCTCGAGCAATGGTGACCATAGTGGAGAGCTGTCCTTCATGGTCAGACCTTGGTTCGCTCGGTAGATCGAATGGAGGTGGGTCAAGTTCTTCCGCTCGATCAAGGTACATCTGAGTGAGTTGAACTGACGTCATCTCGCCAGAGGCCAGACTCTCAGCCAACTCTCGAATCGTTAGAAAATGAGTGGATTCCTGCATAAGTCAGCCTCGCCGAAAAATCGTGAGCGGCTGCTCGTCATCATTTAGCGGAAAGCTTCGCAACTCGTTCGAAATCTGAATGCTATTCGCGACCGCTCGACGCAGTCGTTCGAACTCTTCTTCGCGTTCGTAGATGCCGCGCGGGCCCTGCGCATCAAGGAGCGTACGTAGTGTTTCCGTTGAAACTTCACCTGTTTCAGCGACCTGAGCACAGGCCTGTTGCCATACCATAGCCAAACCGGCAGCGCCTATACCCGCTACCTTGGTGAACTGCCGACGAGTGACTGTCATCCCTACCTCCCTTGGAAGGAGCCGATGTTACCGTCGGTCGGACTAACCCCGCCTCGGTATCAAATCATTACACACCTCGTCAATGATGCCATAGAAGCAGCACCATTCTCCCTCAAGTACTGCGGGTCTCGAACGCAGGCCGAATACCACACCATCTTCTGGTGCCACAACCTCGGCGCACACTTCACCATAGAGATTGTAAATCTTCCCCAGAGGTGTGTCCCCTATGATCGGTTTCTCAAAAACCAACTCCTGGTTACCAACCCACATGCCTGACGCCGGAGCCAGCAGGGCCTGCTGATGACCCATTCTCCATTCAGGCGCATACTCAGCGTCCCCAGAAACCATACCATAATGGCGCATGACGTTCAGATAACTGGTCGCTAGGTCATCAGCGACTGCATGGAAATCACCCGTGAGTGTTCGGCAATTGCCTCCTAGTTCTACGGTGATGCCCGCTTTCTTGAGTTCCGCCATTTTCGAGGCAGGATTGCTGCCACCGACCCCACTGCGGAAAACCAAATCCCAGGTCGCGCCCATGGCGGCAGCAAGTTCTATGCTCTGAGGGTTATCCGCTGCAAAAATCATATGCGCGAGGTATGAGTGCTCTCCCCCTGAGTGAATCGCGATCTGCAGGTCACAAGCATCCTTCATGGCGATCCAATGTGCCCATGCTGCGCGTTCGGTCGGATAGCCATCAAAGCTTCCGGGGTATATCCGATTCATATCGTAAGTGAATGAATCCAGAGGATCGCCGCGTTTGCCTGCTTCGAAAGCTGGTACATTCATGGCTGGAACGCCGACGACTGTCCCTGAGATCACTGAGGGATCCAGTTGATCAAAGAGGCGAAAGATTGAGAAAGCCCCCTCCGGCTCATCACCGTGTGTCGCTCCGTTGATCCATAGGATGGGACCTTCAGTAGCACCATGACAAACGAGCAACGGAATTTCCCGGTTTCGACCATCAGCAGCAGGACCTACGTGCAGTGCTGCTTGGCTAATGGCTGCTGATTCGATACTGCGATTTCCAATCTCGAAGGCGTCTCTCATCCGTTTCATCTCGTCAGGAGTTGGATAATTCAAGTAAGAACGGGACGTCAATCTCCTTCTGGGCCTCCGCTTACTTGATAATCGCCATAGGCAATAAGACCAAGTAGGCCAGAACTAACAGAAGTGGGGCGGCGGTGATCGACCCCTGAGCTAGCAAGCCATATCCAAGCGCTAGGCATATGAGTCCCGCACCACCCAACATCGCGTTCATTTTCGTAAACTTAAGAGCAACCGGGGGCTTGGAGGTTTTTCGTAGAATCTTCTTAGCCATATTCCGTCAGCTTGCTAGAGGGTCGCTAATGCTATCTGGGGGCACGACACTAATCAATTCACGTATCACTCAGAGAAGATCTTTAAGTTTTTTCTTACTGATTCCTAGAAGCTCAGCCGCTGCAGCTTTGTCACCTGCACATCGTGCGAGAACCCATTGGACGTGACGAGTAATCGCCAGGTCCAGGGTCAGATCATCCGAGGTCACACCATGATCTCCTAATACCAGATGGTCTTCTCCGATTACCGATCCTCTCGCAATAATTGCTCCTCTCATTAGAGCGTTCTCAAGCTCCCGAATATTGCCTGGCCAGTTATACGAAAGAAGATTTTCTAGTGCTGCATCAGAGATACGGTACACCTCCCTGTGGGTTTCTTCACGAACGCGCCCCAACAATGCACTCGCAATGAGAGGGATGTCCCCCGGACGATCTCGCAGGGGTGGAACTACGATCTCAACAACCCTAAGCCGAAAATAGAGATCTTCCCGGAACCGGCCTTCCTTTATCAACTGTTCAACCGGCTGATGTGTCGCAGCAATCACACGAGCATGGGTGGTTTTGGGTTCTTCTCCCCCCACAGGGTAGAAAGATCTTTCTTGTAAGACTCGAAGGAGTTTTGTCTGGAAGTCCGGACTCGTATCACCTATTTCATCCAGAAAGATTGTCCCTTCACCCGCTAACTCAAAATAGCCTCTCCTAGCGCTAATCGCTCCTGTAAATGAACCTTTTGTGTGCCCAAAAAGCTCTGACTCCAGCAGCGTATCTGTTAAAGCTGTGCAGTTGACTGCAATGAATGGCTCTCCGGAAAATACAGAGTGCTGATGAATCGCATGTGCGATAACCTCCTTACCAGTTCCCGTCTCACCCCGAATAAGGACAGTTGCACGGTTTCGTGCCAGGACACCGATCGTCTTGTAGATCTCAACCATCTGAGGATCACGGCCGATGAGCTGACCACTTCGAAGAGTAATTTCTTCATCTTCAGTATCCGGACCCTCATCGTCCTCATTGAGTTCACGGAAACAGCGTTCTGCTAGAGCTTGTAGTATCTTCGGATCTACTGGTTTTACGAGAAAATCGAAAGCACCCGATTTCATCGCTGTCACCGCAGTTTCCATGTCGTCATGACCTGTCATGACGACAACGTAAACGCCCTCCATGGCCTCCCGAATTTTGCTCAGAAGTTCTAGCCCGGACATACCAGACATCCGTACGTCTGTCACAATTAGACCTGGATCAAATTTCTTTACCCGAGAAAGTGCCTGTTCAGCACTTTCAGCGATTTCCACATCAAACCCGGCGTGACTTAGGCGGGTCCTGTAGACCTCAAGGGCATCCTTATCGTCATCAACGATCATTATCCGGCGACACATATGTTCTTCTTATACCCCAAAGATCCCTATTCTGCACCTATCTTGACTCATAACTATCCTCATCTGAACAATCTCCTCCAATCACTTATATCCAGTACGCTGGCTGCTCAGGCAGTTCTCTGGCCCTGAGCCTAGCCATCTTTTCCTGGTTTCTAGTTCGACGCACTTGTACAACCAGAAGCAAGATGAGTGCCAACGCCATCCAAAAGATGGCCGAGTGACTCAAAATGAAGAGCCAACCGTATCGGTCCTTAACATGTTTCTTCCAATCTTCCTCAAACTGACTCGTGGTAAGACCAAACACGGATCGAAAGGCGGGCTCAAAGGCTTTGTCGAGACGCCAGCGCTCTAAGAAGACCTTGAGCCCTCGATCACCACTCTCACTGAGAAGGTAGGTAACCGCACTAGCAGATAAGAGATACGCAAATTCTGCCTCAGCCCGATTCGATGGCCATCGTAGCGTAAGAGAGTCCATCGGTGGGGCCTTTCCTAGTGTTAAGAGCAACCTCAGCTTCCAAGCTTCCATCGCTCTGAATCCACCTGACGCCCACTGAGCGTAACCTTCATCAAACCATCGGGGAGCCCGTAAACCCTCAAGTGCGTCCGCTAAACCAAGATGGGCCCACTCATGTCGGAGCGTACGTCTCCCCTCTGGATCTAGTAGGCGGGATCCCTTTGCTGTTGTAACCACCAAAGTGCTAAGTCGAGGTATTGCTACTCCTGCACTCCACTCTGGAACGACTGATCCCGTGACTTCGTCGAACGCTTCAAGCGAATGAGCTAATACTGCCCGGACGGTACCGGGCACAGAGTCTGGAAGTCCTGGTAAGCCAACTTGCCCATCCAAAAAGCCCAAAACCGCTGCAGCAACAAGTGAGTCATTAGCAGTAAAATCTATAAATACACGTTCTCCGCTAATCCGACGATAGGGCTCGCCAGCTAGTGAATCAGTCAAGTTTTCCTGGGTGGGAGTTGCAGCCACCAATATGGTGATGGATAGTATGAACGGACCAACACCGCGCGCGGAGATAGTACTCACTCGTATTCTATCTGCTCCTCAAGGAGCTAAGAAGATGCCTCGCTCCAAAGAATAGCCCCTAGCAAATCAGCTAAGTTCACCTCGTGCCCATGCTACAACACCAGATAAATCATCTGGAAGATCCGCTTCAAAGTGCATCTCTATTCCCGTTACCGGGTGCTCGAAGCTGAGTTCTGCCGCATGAAGAAACTGTCTGGGAACTCGACGCGCCAACTCACGAGCCCATGCCCTCTGAGGTCCTCCCATGCCCCGCTCCCACCCCACTCCGTAAACCGGATCAGCCACGACAGGATGACCAATGTGAGCAAGGTGTACCCGGATCTGGTGTGTTCTGCCCGTCTGGAGACGAACATCAAGAAAATCTGCCCGTGCCCACTGTTCGCGGACCCTTAGGTGGGAGATCGCTACTCGACCATCCTCTCGCACAGCCATGCGCTTCCGATCCTTCGAATCTCGACCCAATGATGCGTTGATAGTCATCATAGTCGTGGAGAGGTGTCCCCAAACGACCGCGCGGTAAACACGCTTAATCCGTCGCTCCCTGAAAGCATCCGAAAGAAAATGATGCGCTTGGTCTGTTTTTGCCACGACCAAGAGACCAGATGTGTCTTGGTCTAGCCGGTGAACAATCCCGGGACGCAGTCTTCCTCCGACTCCAGAAAGATCGGAGACATGATACAATAGAGCATTAACCATCGTACCTGACCGGTGACCCGGAGCAGGATGAACAACCATCCCAGCGGGCTTATCGACAACCACCAGAGCATGATCCTCATGTACTATGTTGAGGGGTATCTCTTCAGCGATCATTTTCACCGGCTGTGCAGGCGGAACGACCACTTCGAGTTCGTCACCAGTAGCAACAACTAAGGATTTTCTCGCAGGCTCTCCATTTACAGAGACAAGCCCCCCGAGAAGTAGTTTCTGTACGCGAGTACGCGACAGACCCAGGCGGTCGGCCAATATCCGATCGACCCGCCCAACCTCAGTCTCTCGGACTATCAAGTTGTGTGTTTGTGCTTCCACGGTTGCTTACTTTGTTACCATGCTCAATCCGATCTGCACAAGCATGTCATCGATTTCAACCTCGCGTAGGTGAGCAAATTTCTCCCCATCAATCTCGTTATCAACAACCAGATTAAGCGCAAGCGTTTCCCCAGAGATAAACTCCCGGTGCGAAGCAGTTGCATTCTGCAATCCTGGTGCCCCCGCTATGCCTAGCTCTATACGATCGGTAATCTCCAGACCTGCGTCCTTCCGGAGTCGCTGAACCCGATTCACAAGCTCCCTAGCAATACCTTCGTCCAGCAGTTCATCATCGAGTTCGGTATCAAGCGCCAAAGTCGTCGTGCCTTCCCCCTTTACTAAAAGGGTCCCCGAAGCTTCCTGGACAATCTCCACATCGCCATCTACCAAACGGTAGAGTTGATCATCAACCGAGATCTCTACTATCCCTCCGTCTCGGTATTCCTCCAGTTTTTCCTGAGATAGTGCTCGAATGACTTCAGCAGCGGTATTCGTCGCCTTTCCGAATACTGGTCCAAGAGCAGCATAGTTCGGCCGCGCCACAAGCGTGACAAGACCTTCCAAGCTAGACCGGAAAATCACGTCCTTCACATTGAGTTCTTCCCGGACGACACCGAGGACCTCGCTAGAGAGCTCCTTGCCTTGCGGCAAAATTACCTCAGCACACCTTAACGGTTGCCGCACCCGGATCTGCGCCTCCTCCCTAGCCGCCCGACCAAGTGAAACCAGTAGACGCGCAGCCGACATTTCCTGTTCTAGGTCTTCATTAATTAATTGGACTTCTTCCGGGAAGCGTTGTAGGTGAACACTTTGGTTAGTGAGGGCTCGGTACATCCAATCAGAGGAAAAAGGAATGATCGGGGCGGCAAGCCGAGTTACAGTGCTCAAAGCCTCCCATAGAGTTCTGAATGCCGCTCTCATATCCTGAATATCACTATTCCCCCAAAATCGAGGACGACTCCGGCGCACATACCAATTAGATAGGTCTTCCACAACGAAATCTCCGAGAGCCCTGTAGGCACGGGTAATCTGGTAAGCCTCTAAATCTTGTCGCACGACAGAGACTACAGAATCCAACCGCGACAACAACCATCTGTCCAGCAACGTCCGTTCCTCTGGTAAGGGGTCAGCATCTGATGGAGACCACTCCTCCGCAGAAGCATAAAGTGTGAAGAATCGATAAGTATTAAAAAGCGTGTCGAAGAACCGGCGAGCTGCCTCTTTGACACCCATTGAATCATATCGCTTAGGGACCCAAGGATTTGAAGAAGTGATAAAGTACCAACGCAGAGCATCAGACCCGTGTTCTTCGATTGCATCCCAGGGGTTGACCACATTCCCCTTCGACTTGGACATCTTCTGGCCTTCTGCATCTAAAACGAGATCATTGACGATTACGTTCTTGAATGGAGTACCCCTCCCTAGCAAGGTCGAGATAGCTAGGAGCGAGTAAAACCAGCCTCGAGTCTGATCCAGTCCTTCCGAGATGAAGTCAGCCGGAAAGTGTGTGTCAAATTCATCACTGTTTTCGAAGGGATAGTGCCACTGTGCAAATGGCATTGCACCTGAATCAAACCATACATCAATAACCTCAGGCGTACGCCTCATCGTTCCCGCACACTCAGCACAGGGCCAGCTATAGTCATCAATGAATGGACGGTGAGGGTCAAAGTCTTCCGGTAGTTTTCCAACTAGTTCAGACAATTCAGAGAAAGATCCAACCCACCGAAGATGATCCCTATCTTCGTCGCAAACCCAGACTGGAAGTGGAGTGCCCCAGTAGCGGTCACGTGAAAGTGCCCAATCAACATTGCCCCGGAGCCACTCGCCGAACCGGTTCTCTCCGATCTCCGCCGGATACCACTTTACCTGATCATTGTTCGCTAGGAGGGTTTTTCGGAAGCGTGACGTAGCGGCAAACCAAGAGTCTCGAGCAACGTATAGAAGAGGTGATGCACAACGCCAACAGTGTGGGTAGCTGTGGGTTACTCGTCCAATGTCAAAAAGCTTTCCCCTCGAGCGAAGTTCATCGACCAAAGCGGAATCAGCATCTTTAACAAACTGACCACCCACTAAGGCAGTACTATCTATGAAGCAACCGGCATCATCGATTGGGTTGATCATAGGAAGACCGTGCTTTTGGCCGGCTACGTAGTCATCTGCACCGAACGCAGGAGCCATGTGAACAACGCCAGTGCCCTCTTCGGCACTGACGAAGTCCTCCACAACGACAGTCCAACCATTATCACTATCTATAGGATCGGGAACGAGGTTTAGCGGCTGCTCATAACGGAGACCCGCTAGCTCAACTCCCTTGCACTTCGCGCGGACTGTGGCTGTTTCGCCAAACAGAGCTTCCACTCGGCTTTCAGCAACTATGTAACAGCCGTTATCACTCAGAACCTCCACGTAAGTGAGATCCGGATGAACTGCCAACCCAGTATTAGAGGGGACAGTCCAAGGGGTTGTAGTCCAGGCCAAGAAAGCACGACCCGCCGGATCCGGGTCACCTTGATCATTTACGACATGGGCAATGAATGTGAGTGAAGGATCCTCGACCTCCTTATACCCCTGCGCTACTTCGTGAGAGGAGAGCGCTGTTCCACAACGTGGGCAATACGGAACACTCTTGTGGCCACGATAGAGTAACCCCTTCTCAGCAAATTCTTTGACTATCCACCAGACTGATTCGATGTAGTCGGGGCGAAAGGTTACATACGGTCTCCAGTATTCCAGCCAGTAGCCGATCCTTTCGCTGAGTTCCTCCCATTCCTCCTTATAGGTAAAAACAGAATCCTTACAGGCTTGATTGAATTCCTTGATACCAAGCTCTTCAATCTCGGGCTTCCCACTTATCCCAAGCTTTTGCTCTGCCTCTATTTCCACGGGTAGGCCATGGGTATCCCACCCGGCGATCCTGGTTACAGTCCGACCCTCCATCGAATGAAAGCGACAGACCAGGTCTTTGATCGTTCGGCCAATTACATGGTGCAATCCAGGGCGTCCATTGGCGGTTGGCGGACCCTCATAGAACACGAAGGGTTCCCCGCCCTCGTTCGCCGCAAGAGATTGGCGGAAAAGATCTTCCTCTTTCCAGCGCTTGAGGGTTTCCTTCTCTATCTGGATCAGCGTGTCCGGTAACTTGGGATAACTCATATTCATGTGCGTGCACCAAAGAGTGCCGTACCAACCCGAACCATAGTGCTTCCCTCTCGGATTGCGATCTCGAAATCCTTAGTCATGCCCATAGATAGCTCGGGACCCACCATATCCCCCTGAGTCCGTAATTTTTCGTGAATCTTTCGCAAAATCCGAAACGTGCTGATCAATTTCTTATCATCAGCTCCAAACGGAGCCATTGTCATTAAGCCTTCGACTCGGATACCCGGAAATTCGGCTACACACAAGATATCATCCACCGCCGAAGCCATATCAAAACCACTCTTTGAGTGCTCCCCAGAAGTGTTCACTTGGGTCAAGATCCGGACTGTAATTCCTTCTTCTTGAGCAAACTTGGAGATACGATTTACAAGTTTTACTGAATCGACTGACTGAATCAGATGCGCAAGCTGAGAAGCTCGCCTTGCTTTACGGCTCTGCAAATGCCCAATCATGTGCCAGGTAGCAAGATCTCGCCCGAACTCACGAACCTTTTCCTCAAGTTCTTCTACCCGATTCTCACCCAGATCGGTTAACCCTGCAGCCAACGCAGCTGATACGGCATCTACTGGGTGCGCTTTGGTGACCGCTATCAAGCGGACACTCTCGAATTCACGACCGGAAGCATCCGCGGCTTCAGCGATGCAGTCATGAACTTGAGGGAGCGTCTTAGAGAGACGTGTCTCATAGCTGGGATTCATCGTAATATTCGATTTCATAGCGTACTAAGTAAACGAAGGGGACCCCGCCGGAGCTCCGGCGGGGTCCCCTTTGGATCCTTTAAGGCTCCGTATCAGCGGACTTGGAATGTAATCCCGAAAGAGACCCACACAGGAACCCTTTTATCTCGGTTTAATGCCGCTGAAAAACGATACACTCCTGCTACAGCTAGTGCTGCATCATCAAGTGCTTGGTGTCCAGAAGTCTCATTGACCTGGAACTGCTGCACAGTCCCTTCCTCATCAATGAAGAAAAACACCTGAACAGTACCACCGATGCCAGCATCCCTAAGAAGAGGTGGATACTCACGTTCCATGGCCCGGATAACTTCTGCTCTATTCTGGATATCCGGAGCCACTGTAAAGGGTGTGAATGTCGGTGCCGCCGAAAGATCTACAGCCTGCTCTTCAGGGGGCGGAGGTAAGTCTTCGACCGGATTGTCCTCAAAGGTGGTCGGAGCAATCGTTATATCTTCATCAATATCTGCAGATGCCATCACCGGTGTAGCTGGACGAGCTATCTGTTGCGGTGGCGGTGGAATTTCAATCTCTGGTGGTAGCTCGATTGCCTCTAACTCCGCAGACTCGAAAGAAAAGTCCGCCGCGGTAAGTTCTGGCCAAAAAGCAAACGCAGAGAAGTGGAAGACCGTAGCTACAATCATAGACCCCCAAAACCAAGAACTAAAACTTCGTTTCAGACGATCATTAGCAGTCTCTTGACTTTCGACTGTTACAGCTCCGTCAGCGCTCATCGTCTCTCCCTCTGCATGCTTTGCTCTAACTGTGTTGCGAAAACCACACGAACAACACCGGCGTTCACCAGCGCTGTCTGCAGTTGGTCCATATAGCGGTATGGCACTTCCCGATCGCCTCGAACGGAGATCACTAGGGCTCTTTCAGATGCGGCGTAGAGAGGAGCGACAACTGTGGTAGCTTGCTCCATCGTGTGTGGTTGGTCGTTGATGAAGACTCCGCCTTCCCGTTCCAGCCAAATATTAAGGATATTTTTCTGCTTCTCATCAATCTTCTGTGCAGACTCTGCCTCTGTCCACTCGATCGGACGATCACGGTCACGTTGGAAGACAGTAGTGACCATAAAGAAGATCAATAAGAGAAACGCGATATCAGCCATCGACGAAGAAGGAATCTCTGACGACGCTTTTGAACTTTTCTGGAACCCACCACCCTTGATCGCCATACCTAGTTCTCCAATACCTGGAGTGAGATGCGCTCTGCATTAGCTGAATGTAGTGCGTCCAAAACATCAACCATGAATTTATAAGGAGCATCCGGGTGCGTCTTGACAGCAGCAATCAAATTGGGATTTGAAGTCACTTCCTGGCGCCACAATCCTTCGATCTCTTGCGGGCGCATCTGTTGCTCCTGCTGACTCTCACCTCTTTTCACAACTACGATGCCAGATGTCTGGATCAGAAGGTGTAGAATGTTCTTTTGGCTGACCTGGGCTTCCTCACCTGGCTCGGGAAGTACAATTGCCAAGCCCTTATCCTTGGGAAACGTAGTCGTGACCAGAAAGAAGATCAGCAGTAGGAAAGCGATATCGGCCATCGACGATGTAGGAACCTCGCTGCTGGCCTTCGATTTCTTGTTACCTAGAACCGACATTTCCACTCCCGGTTTTGTTAACTAACAAAATAGTGGTGATTAGTGCTATATGACTTCGAAATCTTAGTCCTTATCTGTATCCTCGTCAGATTCTTCCGATGCAAAGAAACTAGTAAGCCAACCTAAGGCCTTCTTAGTCACACTCTCGTTTTGAGACGCAGCAAGTTGCTGAGTTGGCCCATCTGCAGGAGCCTCCCAAGTTGGAGCTGCAGCTGCCACACCAGCCGGCACCTGTTCCTCACCATCACTTCCTTCTCTGAGAATCTGGATCTGCCCAGATTTCTCCATATCCCAAGCAAGATTGAGGATTTTCTGAGTTCCCTGTTCCATATCGACGATCAGCTTGTCGATACGGGTAACAAAAAAGTTGTATGAGATGTTCACTGGGACTGCGATAAGTAGTCCAGCTGCCGTAGTGAGCAGTGCGACTTTAATACCGCCAGCCACAAGAGTTGGATCCACATCACCGGCCAGCTCAATAGCAGCAAACGCTAGAACCATGCCTACCACAGTACCCAGAAATCCCATAAGCGGGGCAACGTTGGCAATCGTTGCCAGAATGACAAGGCCCCGCTCCAAAAAGCCAAGCTCTATAGTTCCTATTGTGGAAACTGCAGATTCTAACTCACCAGCGACAAGCCTACGCGTCTGAATTCGTCGGAGCCCAGCAAGTAGAATCGCACTTGCCGGTCCTGGGGTATCCCGACAAATCTCAATAGCCGCTGACACGTCTCCCGTGGTAGCAACCTCTTCTACTTCTTCCAGGACGCGGTTAGTACCGCGGTGAGCGACGTGGAGCGTCCAGAATTTGGCAAAAATCACACCCAAGGCAACCATCGAGCACAGAGTGAGCGGATACATCATCCACCCGCCATCCGCAAATAGGGTCATCAACTGGTATTGGGTGCCCACTTAGGCCTACTCCTGATTGAATTTTGGGACCAACCGCTTGAGCAGAAAATCCTAGGCTGAACCTATGCTTAGCGCTGACAGATCCTTACAACACCTGCAGAATGTAGAGTAGGTCTGAGGAAAGTGTCAACGCATGAATGCTGACAAGAAAATACGGACGGATTCGTGGGGTTTCACACCTATAGCCCTGCCGGTTCCAACGCTGTGTCCAGTGCTGGCAGTCTACCTAGCAGAATTTCTCGCAAACGGTCGATACCAAGATCTTGCTCCAAGCGGCCTTCAATGGCTACAGCAATCTGGGAAGTCTCCTCACTTACGATAATTACGATTGCATCCGTTTCCTCGCTCAGACCAATAGCCGCACGGTGTCGTGTCCCAAGGGAATGGTCAACCTGCGACTGTGTCAGCGGGAGGATAGCACCCGCGCTGCGGATCTGATCTCCAGAGATTAGAACAGCCCCATCGTGAAGCGGCGAATACGGTGTAAATATCGTCTTGAGGATTTCCGCCGACACACGAGCGTCAATCGAGCTTCCAGTCTCGGCATATTCATCTAGGCCGATTTCCTGTTGTATCGCAATGATCGCTCCATGTCCTGAACCAGATAAGCTGATCACAGCGTCTAACACCTCTTCTGCAATTCTCCCTACTTCCATACGCTGGAAAACACGGACCATCTTGCTACGACCAAGGCGAGCAAGTGCCGACCGGAGCTCAGGTTGGAATACCACAAGCGCTGCGATCGCCCCGTACTGAAAAACCGCCTCTAACAAAGTTCGGATCAAAACTAGATCCAGCAAGCGAGCAGCACCGTATATGAACGCGAGCGAAACCAGTCCAAGCATGATCTGCATCGCACGAGTACGCTGAATGACAAGTAGGATCCGGTAAGCCAGGAACGCTACAAGAATGATTTCCACTACATCAGTCCATCCCGGCTTCAAGAATTCCAGTTGTTCCCAGATCCAGACCACCGCTACGGCTCCTCGGTCAAGTTCCCGTCACCCTTCGTTGTTATGATCGGGAGCTTCGTAAATGCTGGTAGCAGGTCCTGGGAGCGGCCCGTCTGCCCCGGGTAAACTTAGTGGAGGTAGGGCTTTTTCAGGTTGCTTCGACGGATCAGATGGGCTGGCAGAGATTTCTTCGCTAGCTGGAACCGGTTGAGGAGGGAGTGCTTCGCCCCGCTCAAGAGCCTCGATTTCTTCGCGACCCAACGTCTCACGTTCTAAGAGTGCTTGCGCCACGCTCTCAAGTAGATCTCCGTGTTCCTTCAGCACTTCGTGAGCACGTTCGTGGGCTGTGTCTAGGAGACGTTTCACTTCCTCGTCAACCAACCTAGCAGTGTATTCAGAAACAACCCTCCTCTGGCCGAGTTCCCTACCCAAGAACACTTCTTGCTCAGAATCACCTACAGATACCAGCCCAACGACATCACTCATTCCAAAAGTCATCACCATTTTTCTGGCCATAGCGGTTGCCCGCTCAATGTCATTGCCCGCACCCGTCGTAACATCCTTCGGGCCGAAGATGACTTCCTCCGCAACCCGTCCACCAAACAGCATGGCAAGCTGCCCTTCCATCCACTCTTTGGTGTACGAGTGCCGGTCTTCCTCCGGGAGACTGGCCGTGATCCCTAGGGCACGTCCTCTTGGAATGATGCTGACCTTATAGACCGGATCTAGCCCTGGAATCTTCACTCCAAGGACCACATGCCCTGCTTCATGATACGCAGTGAGCTGACGCTCATTCTCCGTGAGGACTAAGCTTCGGCGCTCCGTACCAAACATGACCTTGTCCTTGGCTTGCTCGAAGTCCTTCATGGCTACTTTCTCAGCATCTTGACGAGCTGCGTGGAGCGCGGCTTCATTGCAAATATTCTCAAGATCAGCACCACTCATACCTGGTGTTCCTCGGGCGATGAGTGCAAGCTCAACGTCATCGGCAAGTGGAAGTTTCTTGGCATGAATCCGTAGGATACCCTCTCTGCCTTTCACGTCTGGGGCATCGACGACGATCTGTCGGTCAAAACGCCCCGGCCGCAGAAGTGCAGGATCAAGTACATCTGGTCTATTGGTCGCTGCCAGAAGAATTACACCTTCGTTCTGCTCAAAACCATCCATCTCGACGAGGAGTGCATTAAGGGTCTGTTCACGTTCATCATGCCCACCACCAAGCCCTGCCCCACGATGTCTTCCAACAGCATCGATTTCATCTACGAAGATGATACAGGGGGAGTGCTCCTTGCCTTGCTCAAAAAGGTCACGAACTCGTGAAGCACCAACACCGACAAACATTTCGACAAAATCTGAACCAGACATCTGGAAGAAGGGACGCCCTGCTTCTCCAGCAACTGCTCTTGCTAGAAGAGTTTTACCTGTTCCCGGTGGACCAACGAGTAGAACTCCAGTTGGCAAGCGCCCACCCAATCGAGAGAACTTACTCGGATCCTTAAGGAATTCGATAATCTCCTCAAGCTCCTGCTTTGCTTCATCCGCTCCAGCAACGTCTGCGAAAGTGACCTTAGGTGTGTCAGGTGAAATAAGCTTGGCCTTAGATCGACCGAATTGGAATGCACGATTACCACCACCCTGCATCGTACGGAAAATCCAGATCCAGAAAGCAATAAATAGCAGCCAAGGAAGTGCACTGAGCAGTATTCCGCCCCAGCCAGGTTGCGACGTCTTTGCATCAATGATGACGTCTTCCGCCTCTAGGTCCTCTATGAGTCCATCAGTTATCCCACCCGGAAGAGTAAGCTGAAATTGTGTGATTTCCTGATCCGCCTTACTGAACGGAGCACGAAACTCGCCATCTATCTTGCGATCAATAACGGTCACCTTATGCACGTTCCCGCGACTAAGTTCGGCCCGGAACTCCGTGTATGTGACCTCGGCGGACGACGGATCGTTGTTCCGGACTAAACTGGTTGCCATTAGGAACAAAATGATCAGCATCCCGATGAGTGCCGTGTTCTTAGAGAACCGGCCTAACGGTTTGTTGTCGTCCGGACGTATCGGTTCAGGTTCTGGCATACTGCTTTAACCTCGCGTGGCCAACCTTATTGCATGGCACAGGAAACTCATCATAGGCTCGCAATATATGGTAAATGGCGAAAGCCCTTAGCATGATCTAGGCCATACCCCACAATAAACTCATTAGGTGCATTAAAGCCTAGCCAGCAGGGCGAAAATCCTCCAATGATCCACTTAATACGCCTAAAACAATCGGGTGATCCTGGCGTGAGTACGCTTTTTCAATGTCATGTCTTATCTCGTGGACGCGCACCCAAATCTCCCTCATGGTAAGGACTTTGCAAACTGGCTGTCCTTCCTCAAACAGCTTTCGCATCCGAGATCCCTATGTGTAGAACATTTCTTGTTTCGCTTGTATCACCGCGAGGCGTTGCTTCAGCAACGCCTGGAATCCAGAGCACACTCCCGACCCCATCAACCAATAGAGGAACCTGGCGCCGCTCGGGTTCGGGAATCCGAGCTTCCAGAAAGAGTTTTTTCAATTTCCTAGTGCCGACTGTCAGGTGAATCCGGTCTCCGGGTCGGCGTGCACGGATCGTTAAGGGAAAGCGAGGTGAAGCCAAAGTCAGGCATTCAGACATCAAAGCGAGACTCTTTGCGGGATTCCACTTAACAAGTAGTTCACGGCCACCCAAGAGCGCTCTACCTGAACCTGGTTGTGAGTTTGAGATCAGTACAGGTCTATCAACGATGCTCACGGTTTTAGTGGAAAAAACCAAACGGTCCAGATCTCGCCGCAGACGTAATCCTCCGGTTAAGTCGATTTGCTGACCACTCTGTGCTGAGTCAACAAAATCCGAAGCCAACCTGGTTCCAGTAGCATCCAGCGGGTACCCATGTCTCCTCGCGACTTCGCGAAGGATTCGACCGCGAACTGCTCCATGGAACTCAGTTATTCTTTTGAAATCAAGTGAAAGGGCCTCCCTATCCTGCTCCAATTCAAGAGACCCCAGCACTTCGTTAAGCAAGCTGAGCCAGGCTTCCTCATCCTCTCTCGCTAGATTTGCCAAACGAACGAGAGACCTCCTCGCAGCAGGCGCAACCCTTGATTCTATTTCTGGTAACACATCGTTGCGGATAATGTTACGTGTGAAGCGCTGTTCTCGGTTTGTGGGATCTTCCCGCCAATTTAGACACACGTCCTGGGCATACAGAGCGATTTCATCTCGCCAAAAGGGTAAAAGTGGGCGCCAAACTCCAGGATCTCGGTATTCGCTCATGCCACTAAGCCCTCTCAACCCGCTACCTCGAACCATCCGAAAGAGCACAGTCTCGGCCTGATCATCAGCATGGTGCGCCATCACAACTACTCCCCCTCCAACACGGGTCCGGACAGACTCAAGAAAGTCATGACGTGCGTTGCGGGCTGACTCTTCTGACATCAGTGCTTCCTTAGCACGTCCCAGTTCGAGTGGCACACCCCAAGCACGACAGAGTCCAGATACCCACTGGGCATCAGCTGCGCTGTCATCCCGTGAGCAATGGTCAAAGTGTGCCGCATGAAGCTGATGGGACTGAGCAATTGCAAAGCGCAAGAGGTGGAGCAGTGCGACAGAGTCTAGACCTCCGGAGATTGCTACTACAATAGGAGCATCTGAGAGAAAACTGCTACGAGCCGACCTAAACCTTGACTGAAAGCGTCTGACAAGACTGACTTGATCTCCACTCATTTTAAATCGTCTTGTAGCATCAATTCGGGGGGGCGAGATCTGATCTGGGTCAATACTGACGCAAGTAGATCCGGACGATCACTTTGAATGGCATCAACACCCCAGTTGATAAGACGACGCATGTCACTTGGTTCATCCACAGTCCAAACGTGCACCGGAATATTTTGGGCATGCGCCTGCCGAATAAAGCGCGGCGATACAACTCGTAGACCCTTCCAGATCTCAGGGACCTGAAGCACATCTGCGGGAAGATTGTAGGAGTTCCGCCACGGGAGAAGATGTCCTAGCCAAAACGAAAAGACTTGTTGGCGGCTAGCACCCCAGGGGCCTATATAGTGCCTGATCTTCCTGCGGCACCGTTCGAAGGTTGCCGCTATAAGCACACGATGTTCGGCAGAATGACGTTCTATTAACTCAACCAGTGGCCCCGCTACTTGGGGTTCCTTTACCTCGACATTCATGCGTGTGTGCGGGAGAGCCATCAGTACCTCTTCAAAGGTCGGCACGGTCACGCCCTCACCCCGAAACAAATGCTCACCTGTTAAGTCCTTGAAGTGATATCCCGCATCCAATCTGCGGATCTCATCCAGGGTCAACTCTTCTACTGAGCCAATCCCATCTGTCGTCCTATCGACTGTTGCATCGTGTATCACGACTACGCATCCATCACGCGTTAGGCGGACATCCATTTCCAACATGTCTGCCCCCCACCACTCAACTGCTCTCTGAAATGCTATTAGAGTATTCTCAGGCGCTAGTTTTGCGCCACCGCGATGTGCGACTAATAACGGTGCCCCTGAAAGATATATGCACCCGGTACGAAAGCGCTGAGGTCTAAGCATTCCTATAGACTAGTTAGCTCGCTTGGCTCGAGCTTTGGATGTCTGTTTCGACACGCTCGATTTCATCGGAAGATATGATTCTTAGATGCCGGAGGAGGGACTCGAACCCCCGACACGCGGATTATGATTCCGCTGCTCTAACCGACTGAGCTACTCCGGCGGCGGGGGAAAAGCTTATCCGGGGTTGAGAGCGTGTCAACCGGATAACCCATAATGCGCTTCCCTAGGGCATCAAACAGACTAGCGCCTTTCCGTCCCTGCCGAATCCATAGACGGCCTTGCTAAGTTAGACGGCTCTGCAAAACGATATAGGGTCTCTCCGTCTCTGATCATGCCAAAACGCTCTCTAGCGATCCTTTCAAGCATACTAGGGTCGGACTCCACGGAGTCCGCCAGTGCTAGAAGTGAGTCAATTTGCTGACGCTTTCTTGCAAGTTCGTCCTCTACCTGCTCTAGTTCCATACGAACTTCTCGGAGAGCAAACCAAGAGTATTCTCCACTGAAAACAGCATAATACGCAGCAAGCAGAAGGATGAGCGGTAAGATAGTCTTCTTCAGCCTGCTCATTTAGGACGCCCCAGTCTGAGTAGGCGATAAAATTGAAGACCATATACTAGTCCCAGGGTAGCGGGCTCTTTCCCCTAGCTCCTCCTCAATCCTCAGGAGTTGATTGTACTTGGCGACTCGATCAGTCCGACTGGCACTACCCGTTTTGATCTGACCAGCACCCATCGCAACTGCAAGATCCGCAATCATAGTGTCTTCTGTTTCACCCGAGCGATGGGATACAATGCTTTGATAACCAGCGTCACGAGCAACCCGCATCGTCTCGAAAGTCTCCGTGAGAGTGCCAATTTGATTGACCTTGATTAGGATAGCGTTCGCAGTGCCTAAGCGGATCCCTTCCTGAAGTCGATCCACACTAGTCACAAATAGATCATCACCAACTAGTTGCACTCGATCTCCAATAGCCTCAGTGAGTGCTTTCCAGCCACCCCAGTCATTTTCATCGAGCGGATCCTCAAGAGAGCTAATAGGATAGTTCTCCACCCACTCCGCCCAGAAATCTACCATGGAAGCTGTATCCCGAGACTCACCTGATGACCACCTAAACACATACTGGCCATCTTCAAAGAATTCACTGGCAGCCGCGTCAAGTGTAAGTACAACGTCCTCGCCAACCTGATACCCCGCTCTATCAATTGCCTCGAGCACAGTTTCGATTGCTGCTTCGTTACTGCTTAGATCAGGAGCGAATCCACCCTCATCACCCACTGCAGTACTTTTCCCCTGTGAGGCAAGAACCAGTTTGAGATGATGGAAAATCTCCACGCCGATCCTCAAACCTTCACTGAAGCTATCAGCACCAACCGGCATAACCATGAATTCCTGAATATCGACATTATTGGGTGCATGTGCCCCGCCGTTCAGGATGTTCATCATAGGGACCGGCAGGAGGTCAGCATCTCCCATAGGGGATAAATAACGCCAAAGTGGCAGCCCATCCTCAGCCGCAGCGGCCCTTGCAACTGCCATCGATACCGCAAGAATTGCATTCGCTCCAAGATTTTGCTTGTTATGAGTCCCATCGAGTTCAATCATGATCTGATCGACTTTAGCCTGGCTTCGCGCGTCGACCCCCTTCAATGCTTTAGCTATGAGCGTTTCGATATTCTCAACTGCGCTCAAAACTCCCTTGCCGAGAAATCGTGTGGGGTCACCATCCCTTAGTTCGACAGCCTCATGGACCCCGGTTGATGCACCGGAAGGCACCGCGGCCCGCCCTGTCACACCTGTCTCTAATGTGATCTCAGCCTCGACTGTTGGATTCCCCCTCGAGTCGAGAATCTGCCTTCCACTTACACTGACGATCGCAGACATTGGATTTTCTCGTCCTAGCTGGTTTTGTAGCGCTTCTGGAGTTCCGATACAGCCTGTCGGGCTCTATGTGTAAGCCTGACTCGGTTCTCCATACTGTATCCACCTACCTGAATTGGCTCGCCAAAGTGCACACGGACGATACCAGAATTTATGAGAAATGAACCTCTCTTCATCACCTGCCGAGATCCAAAGATGGCTGCAGGTACGACAGATACTCCAGTCTGGATCGCCAAAACGAATGCTCCTTTCTTGAAAGAACCTAACTCGCCCGTGTTAGAGCGTGTCCCCTCAGGAAATATGATGACAGTTGGAGCGGCCTCTTCCAACCTTTTTCTTGCAACATCCAATGAAGCTAACGCACGGACCCTGTCACCTCGATCAATATAGATGTGTCCGCACGCACGCACGGCCGCGCCGAACACGGGGATTCTTTCGACTTCTTTCTTCGCTACAAAGACGTACCGTCCGGGTACAAACGCTGCGAGAACAAGAACATCAATCCATGACACGTGGTTCGTCACCAAAACCTGAGGTGAGGAAGAATCTATTACACCCTCGTTCTCCATGATGACGCGCACGCCCGCAACCCTCAAAACCAAACTAGCCCATGCGCGGGCAGCTTCTTCACAACGGCATCCTATCTCTGCTGAGTGACGATAGACGGACCATGCAATCTTGGAAGCGTACCAAATCGTCGCAGGTACAATGACTATAGATACTAGAACAAGCCGGGTCACAGCACGTCCGCAGCATAATGGTCAAACCCACTTCTCACTAAAGGCTCAGGATCACTCCCGCCTTGGTCGATCCAGACACCAGAACCCTCACAAACATGTCCAACCCTTGTGATCTCAAGGCCGAAATGGTCTTGGAAATAGGATGGATCCACTGCATCCGGACCAGCTGCAAAGCATAGTTCGTAATCCTCACCTCCGTGGAGTGCCACTTGGAGTGCTTCCTCGGGTCCTAGCACTTCAACTGCGATAGGTGCCACAGGAATTGCAGCCGCCTCCAGTACGATTTGCACGCCTGACGCTGCGGCAAGATGAGCTGAATCTCCAGCCAACCCATCTGAGAGATCGATTAAGGCATTAGCAATACCTTGCTCTACCAGATAATAGCCCTCCTCACATCGCGGGGAGGGTCGAGCAAATGCTTTTCTAGCCTCGGGTGGTGGCTCACCTCCACGCTGCCACACCCGCACAGCAGTGGAACTAGCTCCAAGCCTTCCTGTAACCCAAATATCGTTCCCGGTGATAGCTCCACTCCTTAGCCCAGGTCGGTTAGTGCTACCAAGCCCAACTACGTCAATGAAGACTGGGCCTGACGTGTTCGAGAGATCTCCACCAAGAATCACTGCTCCCACCTCCGAAGCTGCCTCTCTACATCCAGACTGCAGCGCCTCCACCACTTCCTCGTCATTGGCTGCCATTGATACGAAAACCCCCACTGGGACAGCAGCCATCGCAGCGAGATCGGACAGTGCACATGAAACCGCGCGGAACCCGATTTCCTTATCCTCTAACCAGATTCTGCGAAAGTGGACATCCTCCAAGGATATGTCTGTGCTGAGAACCCATCCCCCTTCAAGGACCGCGGCATCATCTCCCGGGCCTAAATTCACTCCCATTGGGAGTAAATCATCTGGGTTAACAAGCCTACGAATTAGATCAAATTCTGCACCAGGACCGAAGCGGACGGGACCAATGGCACGGGGAGAGGTCACCTCGCAGCATCCGCATCATAAAAGACAAACGGGAAGCCTAGTTCAGAGGTTCCTGCACCACGCTCGATAAGTGCATCCGGCATCCAGCGGATCACGTCACTGGGCGTGAGTGATGCTCCGCGTGCAGCTAGGTTCGCGGCCCTCCCCGTAAGATAGAGACTCACCGCACCGGCTTCCATCACTCCCAGACCCTGAGCAATCAATGCTCCACACACCCCGGTTAGCGTGTCTCCCATTCCTCCAACGGCAAGATCGGAAGTCCCTTGGCTACCGACCAGAATACCTCTACCCGTATTGGAAATCAGAGAAGGAGTTCCCTTAAGAAGGAAACAATGTTCAAAGCGCTCTACCGCCTCCCGTAAGGCAGCTAACCTATCTCCAATTATATTTGACTTTGACTCACCGAGTAACCGACTCATCTCACCCGCATGTGGCGTCGAAAGCATAGGCCGCGACTTACCCAGGGCTCTAAGATCAAAAAAACCTTCTGCTGCCAGATTTAGAGCATCAGCATCCAGAACAAGCGGCCGTCCAGGCCCTTTAGTAACCTTGTTCGCTAGGTCGACAGACAGTCCGTTAGTCCCAAGGCCAGGCCCGAGTACTACTGCGTCAGTATCCTCTAGCGCTAATTCAATCGCCTCGTCATCCGAGACGTCCACATAGATCGCCTCGGGGGTAGATTTTTGTAAGATTTCTCTGTTCTCTGGCACTGAGCATACTCGGACTAGGCCTACACCTGCAGTCAACGCAGCTCGGGTAGTCAAGACCGCAGCTCCGGCCATACCAGGCTGACCTGCAATTATCGTCAAACGTCCCACGGCATTCTTATGGGTATCTACGGGGCGGCTAGGTAATCGTCTCTGTGCCCAGAGAGGAGTGATCACCTGTGCAAGGTCATCCGTATTCCCTGAAGGTGGAAAACCTATGTCGACAACGACTATACGGCCTGTATGAGCGCGTGCGGGGGAGAGGAGGCTACCTAGCTTGGGAGCCCCAAACCCCACCGTCACTGTCGCGTGAATGGCCTCGCCTTGGACTGCACCCATTGAGGAATCAATCCCAGAGGGAACGTCGATCGCGAGTACCGGACAAGATGCCCTATTCAGCTGGGCTATAGCTGACGCCTGGCGATCACGAGGTGGGCCTTTCGCACCGATCCCCAGGATTCCATCTATGGCAACTCCACAAGGACCAAGGAGCGCATCCCAACCACTCTGGTCGAGCACCTCATCCATGATCACAGGGATATCCCAGCCATGCAGAAGGGGGTCGTCCATAGCTCGTTCAGCCACAAGCACGGCACAAACTTCTCGGCCCCAGGCCCGCAGAGTACGCAGGAGTACCAGAGCATCTCCTCCGTTATTGCCCGAACCTACAATCCCGACCACAGACCCCTCTGAGAACAAACATTGAGTTATCTGAGCTGCGGAACGACCAGCATTCTCCATTAGTACCGGCTGCGGCACACCAATTGTTTGGATAGCCGCACTATCCAGCGTCTTAGACTCCCCAGCAGTCAGCGCATAAACCACTTCGCGTGCGAAAGGGCGTAACGGATTTCTGCTATCAATCATCGGAGCACTTAGTGACGCACCGAAGCTATCCGCCATGCCAGAAGTCCATGGCACAGACTCTATCCTTTACAATGAGTGCTGCTCCAGACCCTCCCATCCGCATTCTCCTGGGACATTAATTTCAGATCGTACTATTTGTAACTCTGGCCTATCTGGCGACCGACTGTCACCTCGCCGTTATCAATCCGAATATTGAAACCACAATCTGGATGTGAGCATACCCAAGCCTTGTAGCGGATCGAAGCTCCTTCTCTACCATAATCCGAAAGCGGCAATAGAACCCCATTTCCGCACTTTTGACATCCTGGAAATTCGCTCCCTTGCTCCATATTCAACCCCTCCCATTAG